>Ga0257121_1000410_pt1 | contig 36713 bp, 20 predicted proteins | sample SI106_100metaG_FD_190180 | JGI IMG/M metagenome (GOLD analysis project Ga0257121, IMG submission 190180) | Marine microbial communities from Saanich Inlet, British Columbia, Canada - SI106_100 | ecosystem: Environmental > Aquatic > Marine > Inlet | place: Canada: British Columbia | collected...
TTTCTTATTAACCACACCTGAATTAGTTGTGATTTCTAAGAAGTAAACTCCTTTAGAATTATCAGTTAGGTCAATTTGTTTAGTGTATTCACCAACAAACTGCTCTAAAGCTTCTGTATAAACAACCTCACCAACTACGTTGATTACTCTAACTTCTAGATCTTGAATATCCTCTGCAACAAATGTTACATTGAATATATCTCTAGATGGGTTAGGATAAACATCTAAGTTATTGATTGTTGTTCCACCTTCACCTCTTATAGGAAGTGATCCAGGCTGAGTCCAGAATATTGGACTTGTCCACCAAGAACGGTAAGAAGTAATGTTAGCATCACAGAATGTTCTACCTTGAGCTCTATATGACTCACCTGATTGTAGTCCAAACTTATTAACAGTTAGTGTTGGATAGTAAACTCCAAATCCACCAGCTGTTAACCAAGTAGCTCCAACAGTATCAACTCTTAATGCAACTCTTGCAAATACATATGCGCCTGTAGTATCCCAGTCGAATCTTGCTTTTGCATGGTTGCTATTAAATGTTGTAACCGTTAGGTTAGCCATTGGAGGACAATCATCTCCAGTAGTAAATTGAGTTGGAGAAGAATATCCAGACTCAGTTCCACCACAGTAGAATGCTTTCATCTTAAACTCATAAGTAGTACTAGAAGTTAAATTCTGTAATACTTTAGTAGTTGTATTAAGACCGAAGTTACATAGTCCATTACCAACACCAGCTGACTTAGTAGTCCAAGAAGGATCACCTACTGCACGATAACGTACATAATACTTCCAAACCATACAAGAGCTGTCGTTCATATTATCCCAAGTAACTTCTGCTTTAGTATCTGTAGTCCAGTTATTACCTAATCCAGAAGGAACAGGGTCAGAACAACTGTAGTAAGTACAAGATCCATCATCAATAGTTGCATTAGGATTGTAGTTAGACGCGTTAGGGTCTGTACAACCTATATAGATACAAGAACCATCATCAGAGTTTGCACCCGCATAATAGTTAATCGCACCAGGGTCAGTACATCCATAAATGAACGGCACACATGATCCATCATCACAAGTAGCAGATGCATCAAAGTTAAATGCAGTTGTATCTGTACATCCATCAACACAACAAGAACCATCATCAGTATTAGCTAATGGATCAAAGTTAGATGAAGATGTATCAGTACATCCATAAATAGGACTTGTACAACTTCCAACAGTGAATGAATAACCAACTGTACTTCCAAAGAATATTTGTCCGTAAGCTAATGTATTACCTCCACCATCAAGTAACGTTACACTACCTAAATTTCCAGATACCCAACCATCACCACCAGCATCATGTAAATTTAATGTATAACAACCGTCAGTTAAACAAGTAGAGTCACTCATTGTTTGTGATCCAAACATTCCACCACTAGGACCTGCCATACTAAATACAGTATAACCTAAGTCATCAGTAATGTCCATTGAACATTCTGAATAATCAAAGTCAGTTACCATTGTAGCATAAACACTATTGTCATAACAAGTGTATAGACATGTACCATCGTCTGTAACAGCTGAAGGATCGTAGTTAACCGCAGTAGGGTCAGTACAACCAACATTACAAGCGTTAGGATCACCAACAGGAATATAGTCATCGTATTCTCCAAGTTCACCAGGAGTACCAGATCCAGCTAATGTATCACCAGTAGAAATAGCAATAATCCACCAGTATCTTTCACTAGCCCATGAACCACCAGCAACAGTAACATTGAAACATCCATCATCTAAACAAGCTGTTCCTTCATTGTATGAATTATCACCTGATCCCCAAGTTCCAGGATTAACACCACCTTGGAATACTTGAACTCCAGCAGCATCAGTAATTGTTAAAACACCACCATTCCAAGTATCACCAAAACTATCAAACATTTGAATTACAACAGTTGTTCCATAACAACATTCATTGTTAGGATCCATAGTATTTCCAGCATCATAGTTATCAGCAGTTGGGTCCATACATCCATAATATTCACATGAACCATCGTCATTGTTTGCTAGATCCCACCAGTTACCTGCTAAAGGATCAGTACAACCAGTGTAGATACAAGAACCGTCATTTACTTGTGCGTTAGCATCGTAATTGTCTCCTAATGAATCCGTGCAACCTGCAGGTACTCCATCATCAACTATTATTTCATCAATCGCCATATCTGACTGATAAGAAGGACCAGTTAATGCTTGGAATTGTACAAGTACGTTAGGACCTATAGGTAGTGGAATCTGAGCTTGATCCCAAGCTAGTGGACCACCACCAGCACCTAAGTCCATTAACCAAACAAGACTATCATCAACAAGCACACTCATAGTTCCCATTGTACCACCATACATCATCCATGACCAACGTAAAGAAGGCGTAGTTAATGTCGTAGTGTTTATACACCATGAATTAATATTTGCAATCTTATTGTTGACACCTGAAGTTTCAGTATACATGTATTGACCAGAACCACTAACATCAGCTAAAGGACCAGTTTGAAAAGAACCTGTTCCATAAGACCAGCATGTCCAGTTAGCAGCATCAAGTAATGAGTCATTATACCATCCGTTGAAAGGACCTAAATCACCATTTGAATAGCTATCAAAATCTTCAGTCCAAGGACCAGAGATTGAACCTACACAAACTAAACAAGAACCATCATCAACATTTGCTAATACGTCATAGTTAATTGCGTTAGGATCAGTACACCCATCAACTGGAACGATACAAGAACCATCATCAACATTTGCGAACATGTTATAGTTCGTAGCATTAGGATCAGTACAACCAGGTACAGGGTTAGCAAGAACAGTAATAGTATCATTACCTACACAACCATTACAGTCAGTAAACTGTACAGTATAAGTTCCAGGGTTTAATCCAGAAATATCTTCTGTAACAGCACCATTAGACCATGCGTAAGAGTATAATGAAGGACCAATAAATAACATATCCATTATCATCCACGTATTACTAGGACCACCAAGAGGAGTTCCCGTAAACGTACCTGACGTATTATATTCTGACATTGCAGCTGAAATCTCTACACCTCCAGTACTTGCATAGTTTGGAGTATAAGGAGCCCAACCAAAGTTACCCCAGAAATAATTTTCATTCTGGTGGTGAAGTGCAACACCCATAGTAGCTCCAACAGGAATTTCAATTGCAGGATCATTATAGTGATAAACTTGTCCATTAGCAGTTAAGTTATGAGTAGTTTCACCATGGAAAGACCATCCAGCAGAACTTTGCTCATTTCCATCAGCAGTTCCAGGACGTGACCACATTGAGTTACCCTCAGCGTAAGAACCACCACAACATAAAGCAGCTAAATCTAAAAATGATTTATAACCTCTTACGTACATTGGTACAGAGTTAGTGTTGTTAAAGTCCATGAAGAACGTGTTACCAGTAGAGGCAAACGTCATAACCCATGGACCAGAACCACCAGCAGGAATTTCTGTAAGATCAGATAAATCTAATGAATCTGTAATACAGTAAGAACCAACAGGAGTGAAATCAATAAATCCGTTAGCAGCACCGTTTGCAGAAGCATCTCCAACAAGTGAAGAACCTGTTAAGTTACAGAATAAACAAGAACCATCATCAATTGAGAATGAAGGACCTGACCAGTTAATTGCACTAGGATCTGTACAACCAACACAAGCGTAATCACAAGTTCCATTATCTAAAGTAGCTAAAGCATCGTAGTTACAAGCACCAGGATCCGTACAACCACCAACAGCTGGGAAACATACTGTATCAGCAAAAGGAGCACCTCCAGCTAAAGTAATATTTCCTGCACCGTCCATTAATTGCCAAGATACACCAGCATCGTTAGATCCTGAACTTACAGTTAAATTGTAACATCCATCAGCTAAACATAAAGTATCCCAATTTTGAAAAGGGTTACCAAGTGTATTATTAGCTACAAGGTTACCTGAACCATCATAAAGGTCCCATTGAGAACCTCCCCAACCTCCGTTGTTAAGATCGAACATAGTTAAAGTAAATACATTATCATTACAAGTATACATACATGAACCGTTATCAGAAGTTGCATTAGCATTGTAATTATCTGCAGCAGGGTCTGTACAACCTAAATCACAGCCTCCAGCACCAATTTCTACTAATCCAGAGAATATACCATCTCCTGATAATACAGTGTCACCATTAAATACTAAATCAAAAGAACACTCACTTGGCCATGGGTTAGGAGTCATAGATACCCAGTAACAACCATTATTAATACAAATAGAATCTTTTTCCTCACTACCACCAGAAACAGTAGAACCACCAAGATTTAGAGTATCTCCATTATAATTAGTTATCCACATAACACTACCATTCCAACCATCACCATAAGAATCATGAAGCAATAAGTCTAATTGACCATCAAAACCTAGGTAATCACAAGCATACATACAAGAACCATCATCAAAGTTTGCACCAGGAGTTAGGTTTACTGCATTTGTGTCAATACATCCAGGATATAAACATGAACCATCATCAGAATTTGCAATTGGATCATAGTTCATAGCACCAGGATCAGTACAACCTAGATCTATTTGTGCATTTACAAAGTATGTTTCAGTTCCAACACATCCATTGCAATCGTCAAAAGTAACTGTATAAGAACCTACTGGTAAACCAGAGATATCTTGAGTTGTTGCACCATTAGACCATGAGTAATTGTCGTAGAATGATGCACTCATATATAGTATATCATTCGTCATCCAAGTATTACTAGGTCCTCCAAGAGGAGTTCCCGTAAACGTACCAGCTGCAGCATTATATTCTGCCTTTGCAGCAGAGATATCAACACCAGCATAGTTCGTATAACTTGGAGCATAAGGAGCAAATCCACTATGTCCTAAGAAATAACACTCATTAGCATGGTGTAAAGCAATACCAGTAACTTGTCCTGCAGGCAGCTCAATTGCTGTTGTATTAGGATAAGCGTTAGCATGATAAGGTCCATTTCCAGCACTTGGATTTGGAACACTTGCACCATGATTAGTCCATCCAGCAGGATCTTGTTCAAATCCTTCAGCTGTACCAGGACGAGACCACATTTCATTTACTCCAGCAGGATTTAAACCATTACCATATTGGTACCAAGCTGTAAATCCATGGCAATACATTGGACCAGCGTTAGTATTATCCATGTTAAAGAAGAATGTATTACCAGTAGAAGCTCCAGTCATTATATAAGGACCAACAGTTCCAGCAGGCTTAAATTGATCTATATCAAATTCATCCCATCCACATCCACCTCCAGAAGGAGTAAAGTCAATAGAACCTATAGAGTCAAGCACCGAAGTTGTATTAACAACAAATGCAGTACCTGTTACAGTACTAGGCTCAGTAATTTCTACTTGAATAGAAGAAGCACATGAATTAACTGGATCAGTTACAGTCACAGTATATACATCAGCTGAAAGACCAGTAACTTGTGCAGTAGTTGCAACTATAGAACCAGTGCTTGATAACCAAAGATATTGGTCAGTACCACCAGAAAATGAGTTGTTTATATTAACCATTGCGTGTCCATCATCAGAATAATCACAAGTTTCATCAAATGAGAATAATTCAACTACTTGATAATATGTACAAGGAGTAACTTCATAAACATTAATGTCGTCAAACCATACAAAACCTGGATATCCATAACCAACATTGTAGTTAACCATTACCTCAAATGTTATATACACATCTGATTGACCTGCCCAAGCATCAAGTGTATATGAGTAATCAGCTCCGTTATCTGGAGTTGCGTCTACCAATTGATTTTGATCAGAGAAATGATCAATTCCAGACACATTCTCTAATTGAGTAACTCCATTTACATTTACTCTAAACCAAGCACAATTAGCGAAATAAGAAATTATTTTAGTCTCAAAAGCTAAATCTACTTCTGAACCAGATCCAGTAAGATCTACACAGAATGAAGAAGTAGCAACGTGTCTTTGATCAACAAAAGCACTAGTTGTACTTTGTGTTCCATAAAATAAACCACCACCTGTAAATTCTAAACTCACTGTATCAGATAAAGCATCAGTAGAATTAGAGAACGATAAACCATCTGTTAAAGATCCTGTTGTAGTAGTATAACCCATCGCAGATAGGTTTTCTATTTCAACATCTTCAGTATAGTTTAATGTTCCACAAGCATAGTAAGAACATAATGCTGGATCATTTACGTTACATGTACCACAGAAGTTAGATGCAAAAACATCCGTACATCCTGTATATAAACATGAACCATCATCTGTTGTAGCTGTTGGATCGTAGTTATCCGCAAACGGATCCATACAACCTGTAACTACCTCACCAAATGAGATAAAGTCAAGAGCACAATCAGATAAGAATCCAGGGCCTGTAGCCATATGGAATTCAACCATAATCTGTCCAGTATAAGAAGATAGATCAACAAGACCTAAACTCCATACATCACCTTGGTCTCCTGTAAGAGTCCATACATTTGTCCATGTTAATCCTCCATCTTCAGATATATTTACATCTAAAGTTCCCATATCAGCACCATACATATGGTACCTAAATGATAGAGAAGGATTAACCCAAGCTGTTGGATCTACACAATCTGCTGTCATTCTAGCATCTGAGTTTGATCCAGATCCTGAAGTTTCAGTAAATACATAGTAAGTCCCATCATAAGCACCAACCTGCGGGCCTGTAGGGTTTGAAGGAGTAGTTCCAGATCCAACTGTCCAATCTAGAGTATTACTTGAGTTATTAGCCCAAGTAGTACCGAAACCACCTCCATAAGTTTCCCAACTCTCAGTAGTATCAGAAGCGATACAACCGTAAGTACAAGAACCGTCGTCAGCATTTGCTGAAGCATCGTAGTTACCAGCATTTGGATCAGTACATCCAGGAAGCCAAGGTAAACAGAAATTTTCTGTAAACGTTGTACCTGTAGTAAAGCCCGTTCCTAATACCCACATTGTACTTCCCGTAAGAGAATCAATGATAGTAACAGTAGCGCTGTTCCATCCATCTCCCCATGAGTCAACACAGTTAAGAGTAAAGCACTCAGGATCAGCTAGGTCAACCCAAGAATCATATGTCGAACCACTAGAGTACGTACCAGATGATAAAACAGTTGTACCTGAAGCATCATCAAGAGTCCAAGAAACTTCACTACCATAAGAACCAGCAAACGTCTGAACGTTTACAACTGTTGCAGAAACCGTAGACACCATAAGTGCGAAGGCAGCAACAAATGCAAACATCATTTTGTTAAACTTTGTTTTCATAATAATTGTTTTAGTTAAAAAATTTGTTAATTGTATACAAAAAAACCATTATGCTGCGACATAATGGCTGTATTGTTAAGTTTATTATACGTAAAAACACCGTATCTTGAAAGATATGAATTACACATCAGTTTAACCTGATAATTGGTTCTTTTATTCATCTAATAAAGTGTTTTTTGTCGTAAAAACTTGCAGTAAAATTAACAAAAAAATTAAAAAAACAAAAATTAAATAGGGTTTATTTTGACTTTTGAACAACTCTTTCTTAATAACTAGACATTAACACGCATTCAGTAAATTACATAAAATTATTGTTAAAATATAAACTTTGAAAAGCTCAAACAACTTTTTATTATATTTGCATTAACTCCAATATTAAACTGTTTTATTATGAAAAAAAATCTACTCATACTAATAATTACTCTAATTGCTCCTTTTTTAACATTAGCACAGCAAGCCCCTATTAATCTAACAGTACAATTTGTGTTGAGTAACTCCGCAGTATTACAATGGGAAGGTGGAACCTGTGCTCAATTAGACTATATACTAGCATATAAAGACAGTACTCTTACAGATTGGGATAGCGTTGTTGTATCAAATAATGGTTTTGGAACACAAATTGAAAATCTTCCTGGCTTAAATCCAACTACAACATATAATTGGAGGGTAAGATGTGATACTACTTGGGTGAATGGTCCAAATTTTACCACTACAAGTTGTTTTACCTTTTTATACTCAGTCACAGGTGCAACCTGTAATGGATATAGTGATGGAGCTATTGATTTGACTGTCACTGGTGGACAGCAGCCCTACACATTTTCTTGGTCCTCATATGCTTTTACATGGTTTGGAGAGACAACAGAAGATATCGATAGTTTATTTGCTGGAACCTATGTTATTAATGTAACTGATTATAATGGATGTTCAGAAACAGATTCTGTTATGGTAACTATAATTGATACACATTCTGTGAATCAAACAATATCTGACTTTACAATAAATCCTGTTACTGGATATGGTCAGTGGACAAATACAAATCTTAATCTAACCAATACAGGCTGCGATGTAAATCTAAGGCCTGAATTTCTTATCTCTCATGATAGTCTTAATATCACACATGGAGATTTTGATCTACAATGGTATAATCCTATTATTCAATTCTGGGCTTCTCTAGCATATGATGTTAATAGTAATGGTGATGTATACGGTATATGGCACCCTACAAGTAATAATCCAAACCCGAATGCAAATATTGATTCTACAGGATGGTTTGTAAATGAAGGTCAGATACAATCAGTTGCTATTCGAGTAAGATTTAATAATAACCCTACTAATACTGCTAACCATGGAATATATACATGTATATGGAATACCCAGGAAGTAGACAGTGCAGGAAATATTATTCAAAGCCTAGCTCCTGCTGATAGTATTGATATTAGCTTTGCAAATTGTGCAATCTTTGGTATTGATAGTATAATTACTAATAATGTGCTATGCTATGGAAATAATGATGGTAGTGCATCAATAAATAATATTAATAATGGATTTGGGAATTATAGCTACCAGTGGAGCACGGGTGATTCACTACCTTCAGCCTCAAATCTCTCAGCAGGTATTTATAGTGTTATCCTAAGTGATCTCTATAGTGGATGCCAAGATACTTCTTCATTCACCATTATAGATGCAACTCCTATCCAAGTAAATATTACTGGAACTGATGTTAGCTGTAATGGAGATAGTAATGGAACCATAATTGCTACTCCAATTGGTAGTGGTAATTTTAGCTATAGCTGGAGTCCTACACTCTCCAATGACTCTGCACACTCAAACCTATCAGCTGATACTTATACATTAACTCTTTATGACTCTGTATGTAATCAAACAATAGTAAGTTCTTATACAATTAATAATCCAGACACACTTTCTTACTACTCATTATCTTTAGACAACAGGTCCTGTGATAGTACAATATGTAATGGATTAATTTCTGCTATCCTAAGCGGTGGAACAATGCCCTATCAATATATATGGGATGATGGTAGTACGTTCTCAGGTATTCAAAATCTATGCGCAGGATCCTATTCAGTTATTGTTACTGATGCTAATTCATGTCAAACCTTTTATGATACTATTACAATTATTGATTCTATAGTATCGGCCAGTATTAATATCACTCAAGATAATATAAGCTGCTATGGTCTTACTGACGGTATGGCTACAGTTCTTAACACCTCAGGAGGAAACTACGGAAATGTCTCATTACTAAACTACTGCCCCTCTGGTCCACTAGCATCAAATAGTGTTAATATTGCTAATATAAGGTTACTGGGAGATAATGGTAATAATATTAATAATAATACTTCAAGCTATGGAGATATCTATGAAGACTTTACCAATCAATTTGCTAGCCTTACTCCAAATAACAACTATAGCATTAGAGTAGAAATAGGTACAATGGAGACTAATCCTTTATTAAATGAATTTGCAGGTGCAAAAATATATGCCGATTGGAATACTGATGGTGATTTTAATGATCCAGGAGAAGAAATTGGACTGATAAATGTAGATACTGTTCCTTTTACTTCAACATTATCATTTACTGTTCCCCCAAGCCTAACTGGATATGTTACAAGATTAAGAATCGCCATGCAAAGAAATAATGATAGTATAATTGGCCCTTGTGATAGTGCTTATTTTGATGTTAATACATTTACTATAGTAGGTCCTCCAGCGGGAGCTACTGAAGACTATTCATTAGTAGTTAATGTTTTTCAACAACCAACATATCTTTGGTCTACAGGAGAGACAACTCAGCAAATAAATAATCTCTCAGCTGGTACTTATAGCTGTATATTAACTGATGAAAATAGTTGTGTTGCTTCAGATAGTGTTATAATAAGTGAGCCTTCTCAAATTACTGATAGCTTATTATATGGAACAATTTTATGCCATGGTGGTTATACATGGGCTTCTCTATCAATAAACGGTGGAACACCTCCATATACTGAAAGCTGGTCACAAAATCAAAATATGCTTTATGCAGGCACAGTAAATTACTCAATTACAGATTCATCAGGATGCCAAGTTACTAATACATTTACTCTATCTGAGCCAAGCCCTTCTACATTAAGTTTTCAAGTAATTGATAGTATAAGTTGTTTTGGTGTAAATGACGGTTCCTTGACAGTAACTATTAATGGTGGTAATGCTCCATTTACATATCAATGGACAAATAATATTAATTCTGATACCCTAACAACTGATACAATCACAAACTTAATGAGCGCTAGATATACTTGTCAAGTTATAGATTCTAATAATTGTATTACTAGCACAAATTATATGCTTTTAGAGCCTACTCAGATCATAGTAAATCAGAATAATACCCATATAACTTGTTATGGAGATACAAATGGGGTGACTGTATTAAATATATCTGGAGGAGATGGTAACTATACTCTAAATGCTTTTGGTCAAACATTAGCTTTATTAGGTTCTAGCACAATCAGCTCATCACAATTTTTTCCTGGAGGAATACCTGCTGGGATTTATCCTTTTTCTCTTTCTGATGGAGGTGGATGTGTTGTAAATGATACCATTATTATTACCCAACCTAATATACTCTCAAGTACTAGTAATATTAGTAATATTAGTTGCTATGGATTAGTTGATGGATCAGTAAGCTTAAACATATCTGGAGGAACACCTCCTTTTGTAGAAGACTGGGCAGGTTTTAATCCTAATGCTTTATCTGAGGGGACCTACTTTTTTAGTGTTACTGACTCAAATAATTGTGTAGTTTCTGATAGTGCTACAATTATTGAACCTGACTCATTATCATATATATCTATTATTAATCAAGTAAGTTGTTATAGTCTCTCAGATGCTAGTGTATTATTTACAATATCTGGAGGAATAGCTCCTTATAATCAAGATTGGGGTAGTAATAACCCTCTAGCACTAGCACCTGGAACCTATAACTATACAATTAGTGATACTAATGGTTGTAGCATAAGTGATTCCGTTCTTATAACAGCGCCTTCTGAGCTACTAGTAACAATAATTAGCTCTAATATTCTATGCTATGGAGGAAATAATGGAACAGCAATGCTTACCATAAATGGAGGTACCCTTCCATACACTGAAGATTGGTATGGCGCTGATCCCTTAGCATTAACTGCAAATACTTACCAATATACTGTAACAGATACCAATGGATGTTTTGTTTCTGATTCTGTGACGATTACCCAATCTCAAGACTCACTAACTTCATCATTAATAGTTACTAATATGAGTTCATGCCTTATCTCAGATGGTAGTATAGATCAAATAATAATTGGAGGTACCCCTCCATATACTTATCTATGGAATAATGGAGATACTATTGAAGATATAAATAACCTTAGTGCAGGAACATATAATGTTACTTCAATAGATTCTAATGGCTGTTATACTTCAAACAGTGCCTTTGTTGATCAACCTTCAGATAGTCTACGTTTAAGCTTAGTATCTCCTGATTATAATGGTTATAGCATTGCTTGTTATGGAGATACAAATGGAACAATCTCAGCAATTACCTCTGGTGGTAATGGACCAATTAGCTATCAATGGTCAACTGGAGATAGTAATTCAGTACTTACAGATCTATCTATTGGATCTTATGCTCTTACAATTACTGATACTTCTGGATGCTCACTAACTGATAGTTCAACTTTAATTAGTCCTACACAATTTTTATCAAGCTATACAACAACTGACGTACTTTGTTATGGAGATAGTACAGGATCAGTAACAGTAACATTTAGCGGTGGAGTAACAGACTATCTATTAGGATGGGGAGGGTTTTCATTTCCCCTATTAAATGGACAGAATATCTTTGCAAGTGGATTAATTATTCCACAAGGAGCATATACATATAGTGCAACTGATCTTAATGGATGTGCAATATTCGATATGATTACAATCAATCAACCAGATAGTTTATATACTAGCTATACCCTCTCAGACTATAATGGATATAATATATCATGTGAGAGTGGTAATGATGGAGAAGTAGATCTTACGGTTAATGGTGGTACTAGTCCATTCTCTATATACTTTAACAACTCTCAGTATAGTGGTTCAAACCTATTACTTACTGGATTAAACCAAGGTACATATCTAGACTCAATTATTGATTTAAATGGTTGTATGTACATGGAAAATATTACCCTTACTGAGCCTACTAGACTCTCTTCAACTACACAATTATTAAATAATGTAAGCTGTAATAATGCATGTAATGGAAGCTTATCTGTATTAGCTAACGGAGGTGTTGGTCCTTATAATTATATTTGGAATAGTGATTCAACACAGATAGCAGATACAGCATATAATCTATGTGCTGGGACTTATACTGTAATCACTGAAGATATGAATGGTTGTTTATCATCATCATTAGATTCTGTAACTCAGCCAAATGAAATTATAGTGAATCTAGATTCGATCACTGATGTATTGATATATGGTGGAAATACTGGAAATATCTATGTTACTTTAAATAATCCTAACTCAACAGTGCAGTATCAATGGAGTGGACCAAATGGATTTAGTGCCAATACAGATGATATTAGTAATCTCTATGGTGGAATGTATATTCTAAATACTACAGATTCATTAGCATGTTCATTAGATACTTTTATTGTAGATCAACCCTTATCGCTTTCTGCATCTCTTGAATATATAACTAATAATATATGTTGGGGAAGAAATCAAGGAGCAATAGCTATTACCCCAGATGGAGGAGACTCAGTATATACCTATCTTTGGACAGGGCCTAATGGCTATACTTCTACAGATGAAGATATTGATAGCTTATTCTCTGGAACATATACTATTGAACTCTCTGATACTACAAATACTATTGCTTATACTTTTGATGTTCTACAAAACGATGAAATTATTGTCTATTCAACTGGTGCCGTTGCAGATTGCTATGATGGATCAGCTCTAGCAACAGCATATGGATTTGGAGGAACTCCTCCTTTAGAGACAATATGGAGTAATGGAGATACAGGAATTTCAACTACTCTTATTGTTGGTACTCATGCTGTGACTGTTATAGATGTATATGGCTGTTCTTCAACTGATTCAGTAGTTATTGAACCTGGAGATTCTCTAAGCATATTTGCAAATGCTACCATGATAAGTTGCTATGGATTAAATAATGGTGTTGTAGAGCTTAATGTATTTAACGGAGGAACACCTCCTTACTTATACTCTAATGATAGTGGAGCAACATTCCAGAGCTCAAATACTTTTTATAATCTATTGCCTGGAAATAATTTATTCACTGTCAGTGATAATAATGGATGTTTAAATAATATTACTGTAGAAATAACCCAACCCTTTGAGCTAGGAGTTGATGTTATTTTTACCAATCTACAATGTTATAACGATTGTGATGCTACAGCCACTGCTATTGTTGATAATGGAACTCAGCCTTATTCATATGAGTGGACAGATTCTAACACCCAAACTAATCAGACAGCAATCGCTCTTTGTGCTGGATTCTATAATGTAACCGTGACTGATGATAATGGATGTATTGCCACTGAATCTGTAAGTATTTTAAATCCAGATCCAATTATTGTTAATATCTGGCAGTATGAGGATATGTTAGAGGCAACAGCTGGATTTGTATCTTATCAATGGTTAGATGATCAAAACAATCCTATAAGTGGTGAGATAACAAATGAGTTTTATCCATCTTCTTCTGGAGAATACAGTGTTGCAGTAACAGATTCTAATGGTTGTAGCATGATCTCTTATGCAATTTCATTTAACTATACTGATATATCACAATACGCTGAGCTTGGAATAAATATATATCCAAATCCAACTAATAACTATTTATATATTAATGGAGCAACTATAATCTCAGAAGTAGAAATATATAATGCTCTTGGAGATAAGGTAATATATATAGCAAATGAAATGAGTGCTGAATTACTTAAAATTGATTTATCTCAAAAAACAAAAGGCATCTATTTTGTAAGAATAATAAGTGGAGATAAGCTTATTAATTATAAAATCATACTACAATAAATTTTTTACTAATTTGCAAACTGAAAAAGAATACATAAAACAATGCTAAAAAGAATACTATTTTCTACAATAATTTGCTTATTCGCATTCTTACAAAATACAAATGCAAGCATAAGTGACTCAACATACTTTTCTCATTTAAAAGCCTATAGTTGGCAACCTATATCTGATGTAGATAAAGTTTTACAACATGAAAAAGCTAAAGAACTCAGCAAAAGAACATTAGATCAATCCAAATTAGCTGATCAACACTATACTAGTGGAATTGATAAAATGAATTCTAAAGATTACAGTGGTGCTATTATAGAATTTAAAGCTGCTATGAAAAGATATAAAAGAGCTAAGCTTAGTGATAATGCCTTAAATTATTTAAGAATAAATATGTCTTTAAGTTATGCCCACACTGGAAACAAAAAAGATATTATTGCTGCTAAAAGATTTTTAAATCTTGTAACCTCCAAAGTAGATGGAGAAGAAAACTGGTTATACAATATTGCAATAGCTAAAAACAAAATAGGTGATCAATTAGAAGCGACTAAACTATTATCTAGTATTATTAAAAAGAATGATGGTAATTTTCAAGCATATGTAACACTTGCAGAAATATATAAAGATTCTGGTAATGAAGATGAAGCTGAGAAAGTAAAGGATAGAATGCAAAAAGCAGAAGATAAACTTAACCAGAAAAAACAAAAAAATAAAAGCAAGCAAGCAAGTAACCCTAGATCAGTAAAACCAAAGAAAAAAACAAAAGCTAAAAAAATTGTTTTAAATCCAAAGGGCGTTAAACCTGATGTTACTAATCTAAAAATCAGCAAGAATGATGATCCATTACAATTCGATAAAATAGATAAAATTGATGATAGAAGCATGGTTCAGATCCAAGCTGGAATTGCTGAATTTAATGCAGGAGTAAAAGCACTTTCAGAAAAGGATTATAGAGCTGCACAGAATAAATTAAAAGAAGCAGAAAAGAGATTAAAAAGAGGTAAGGTAAGTGAGGATGGCCTTAATTTCTCTAGAGGAAACCTAGCTATAGCATTATTAGCATCAGGAGAAAAAAGAGGTGTAGGTCAAGCAAAAAGATACCTTATAAGTCTTACTCCTAAAATATATAAAAATAGAGACTGGGCATATAATATGGGAGTAGCTCATTATAATTTTGGATCAAGATCTAAGGGAGCAACCCAAAAAGATTTTTATAAAAAGTCTGCTCAACAATTTAGAAGTGCCATTCAACTAGATAAACTATTTCTAACTGCTTATGAGAATCTGATTTATGTTTATATAGAAATGGGTGAAGATGCTAAAGCATTGAAAACATATAAAGCATTTATAAAAAGTAGAGATAGACTACTTAATTCATTTTCTAAAGAAGAACAAGCAAAGCTTGGATTAGGGGTTCCTTATGTATTTAGAGTGCGATTAGGAACATACGGAGTATTTAATGCTCCTATTGAATTATATGATCAAGAATATCTAATTACAGTTCCTCTAAGTAATACAAAAACAACTTTTCTTGCTGGTATTTTCTATAACCTTAAAGATGCTCAAGCCTATTTAGAGAAAATGCAAAAAAATGGATTTGAAAGTGCTTCCATAGTGGCATTTAAAGATGGGGAGAAAACCGAATTTTAAAAGTCTATAAAAGGATTTAAAAAATTAGTTTTTACACCAAATACTAGATAATTACTATTCTCATCTCTAGTTTCAAGTCTTAAAGCATATGCTATAAATACTTTAGCAGCTTTTAAATCATAATTCAGCTCTCCGTAAAAAGTATGTAAATGAGTCTTTATTCCCTGACCATTATAATTACCATAAGAGAATTCCCCGCCCTCCCCTTGAGCTAGAAAATCAGAAATAAATATGTTCTGACCGTAATGAGTATCTACCGAATCAGCTCCATAGATAGCATAAGTGTATTTTAAATTAGTACTCCATCTATCAATTCTGTGATTTACCATAAAAACTGTCTCCTTAAAATTTGCACCAAGTGGATGAGCCAGGGCTTGATTCATATGGGTATAGTTCTGCATAGGATGTTTATGAGCATAGGTATAAGGCTGGGCCTGATTATATTCCGCCAGCAGATGAATCTTATGCTCTTTAATTGATAATCGTGATCTTGCTCCTATTTGGAATGCTAACTTATTCTGAAAAAAACCATCGCCAGTATTCTCATAACGATTAATGTTTAGATCATCTATAAGCAATTGTCCATATATCTTTGTCGTGTTTAAGCTATAGCTTAAATTAAGACCCATAAGTGCATTATCTGGAGAATGCTTAGAGAATTCTACAGGCCGGTAGAAAATAATTGGATTTAAATAATGGAGATCATACCCCCTATCATAGTTCTCATCTTTTGCTTGCCAGATAATCCCCTCAAAAATTCCAATTGTTAATCTTTTATTTAGCTGATAATCTAGATAATGAAATGCCCCATGTTTCTTCTCAGAAGTACCAGTACTATAAATATCTGAAAAGGTGGTGTAATAATTATAGTACTTCACCCTCCAAAATTCAGTTTTAAAACTTAAAAATGGATAGGCGGCATGATTATTTGATAGAAGCATAGATCTATAACCATTACCAATGAAGTTTTTTCCCTTTCCAAAACGGGCTGAGAAATATTTAGAAATCTTATAATCAGCAACAACAGATAAATAACTTAATCTATTATCCTCAATTTTATTCATCCCAGGTAATACTCCCAGAGAATCTACATAATCAGATAAAGCAGAATTAAAATTACCATTGATCTTTAAAATCCTAGATGATAGTTGTAATCTTGGAGTGAATCTAGCATAGATATCTGTTCCATAAGCTAAAAAATAATCAATATTATCATCTTCAAATTGATTTACTGAGAAATGAGATGATAAAAAAGGAATGATTGTAACTTTCCTTAGTGAATCATTATTATCAAGCCCAACATCAATAAATGTTTGTGATTGTATAAAAAATGGGCATATTAAAAGAATACTAATAAGCTTTCTCATCACCTTTTAAAAAATCAAAGACAGTACGAAAAATAATATTTATATCAAGAAATAAGGTCCAGTTCTCTATATACCATACATCCCACTTTACTCTTGCTTCCATATCATTAAGCTCCTTTGTCTCTCCTCTATATCCTCTTATTTGGGCAGCTCCAGTAATACCAGGTTTTACAAGCTGGCGAACCATATATTTTTTAATTAAAGCAGAATACTCCTTAGTATGCTTAAGCATATGAGGGCGAGGTCCAACGATTGACATATTACCTAGAAAAACATTAATAAACTGAGGAAACTCATCTAAACTTGTTTTTCTTAAGAATGAACCGATACCAGTAACCCTTTTGTCCTTCAGTGTTGCTTGCCTAGAATCAGCATCAACACTTTGTCTCATCGACCTAAACTTAAAACATAGAAATCCCTTATTATCAAGACCTGATCTTTGTTGTTTAAAAAAAACTGGTCCCTTAGAAGATAATTTAATTAAAAGAGCAATAATAGGATATAGCCAGGAAAGAATTAAGAGAATAACAAAAGATGAAAACACAATATCAAAAGATCTCTTTAAAAATTGATTAAGATTATCTTTAAGAGGCTCCTTTCTAAAACTCAGTACTGGAACATTATCAAAAAAATCAATGTTTACCCTTCGAAGTGGAAATCCACTAAAATCTGGTACCACCTTAAAACGAATTAAATTTTGATCTGCAAAATCAACAAAATTTTTAATTTTATCAGTATGAGTAAGTGGCAGAGTATAGTAAATCTCATCAATATCGTTTTTAATAGCAAAAGAATGTATCTCATTTAATTTACCTTGATCTACTTTGCTTTTAAAAGATATATCATCATCACTAAAAACTCCAAGTAATTTAAATCCTAATATATCATCTGAGAAAAAATAATCATGAAGCTGATGGGCAACATCGCCACCTCCTATAATTAAGACTCTATCATAATTATAACCATACTTACGATATAAATAAATAAGTTTTACAGATGTATAACGCCAAATAAGTACTAATAAAAAAACTCCAGCATAGGTTAAATACAGATGCTCTCTAGAATATGGTGAGTCATCACTAAGTGAGAAAAGAATAGCAGCTAGAACAAAACCATTTATTATCCCCGCACGAATTAGATTAAATAAAATTCTATCAATACGAGCAATTCGCTTAATTGCATATAGATTAAGCGTAAATGCTGTTAATATCCAGATAAAATTAAAAACTAGAAATAATAAGATATGATCATCATCAAACTTTAAAGAAGAAAATTTATAATAAAAAGCTGAGAGAAAGGCAATATTAATTAGAATAATATCTCCAAAAAAATGTATAAACCAAAAATATTTTGAATATCCTTTCATTAAAATTTAATAAGAGCAAATATAAAAAATAAAAAAAAGAGAAATCCTAAAGATAATAAGTATGGAGCCTTATCTAAAAAAAGACAGTATTTTTTTAGTAGTAGAGCGAGCAAAAGAAGCCATTGGAAGTACAATAAAAAGTATTGCAAGAAATAGCATCACAATAAAAGATAGATTTATATGATCACGAATAAGAAAGCATATTGAAGATAATATAATAGGATAAGACACAGCAAAAAAAGCTGCCCAACCATGACTAAAATCTTTATCTACAAGAATATGATGGATATGATTCCTATCAGCTGAAAAAGGAGATTTGCCAGATAAAATTCTAACTATAAAAACTCTTAATGTATCTACTGAAGGGTAAGCTAATATACATAATATAAAAACCGGGTTAATAGTTCCTGAAAAATCAATTGGTTTATTACATAATTTAATGGCACTGTAAGCAATAATAAATCCAATGATTAAACTACCACAATCTCCCATAAATATTTTAGCAGGTGGTCTATTATAAAACCAAAAAGCTAATAAAGAAAAAACTCCTGATAATGCAAGAGCACCATGATAAAAATTATTATTAATGATAAATAAAATAGCAAAAGATGATAGAATATAAATACCTATAGTGGTTGCTAAAGAATCTAAACCATCTGTAAGGTTAAATGAATTAATAATAAAAATAGCAACAATCATAGAGAAAACAAGAGAGAAGAAATATGGTAATTCATAAATACCAAATAATCCATTAAGGCTTTCAATTCTTACATCACCATAATAACATAATACAAATGAAATTATCAATTGTACTAAAAATCTAAATTTAAAAGATAAAGAAGTTAGGTCATCTGCCAAACCTACTATAAACAAAAGAATACAAGATACAGTAATAATTAGATAGGATCTTAGTAAAAAAAATGAATCTGTATCTAATGTGATTGTTCTATTTTGTTCTAAATAATATATCAAAACAAATACATTAGACAATAACAAACCAAAAGTAATTGCTATCCCACCAATGTTTGGAGTAAATCCATTGTGACTATTTCTACCACCCCCTTCTGTTAATAATCTTTTTTTTATTGCCAGCTTAATAACAGTGGGCATTACTATTAAAGTACCTAGAAAACTAATTAATGAGGTTAAAAAAATTAAATTCATTATTTCAAAAATAACTTAAAAAAATAAAAGAATAATATATCAAAATACTGATTAGGATTCATCTTCTTCATATCCATATCCATATCCATAATTATATGAATATTTATAATTATATCCATACCCATATTTATATCCATAAGAATATCCATAAGAATTTTGCTCTCCAACACCGTTTAATACTACAGCAGTATTGATTTTACTGACACCCACAGAATCATTTATATGATTTAGAATTTCTTTATCGGTTACATTACATCTTGTAAGATATATTACTGCATCTGCTAAGTCAAACAAGCTCTTTGTGTCAGCAACTAATAATGTAGGTGCCGTATCAATAATTATATAATCATATTCCTTTTTAGCTTGATTAATAAGAATCTCAAAATTTCCATTATTAATTAAATAAAGTGGATTAGGAGGTAGAGCTCCTGATAATAATATATCGAGATTGGGATTTTTATCAAATTTCTTTAGCGTAGATTCTTTCCAGTTAGATTTATTATCAACTAAGAAATCAACTAAACCTTTCTGATTTTTATCTTCATCAAGATATTTATGAATTTGAGGATTTCTTAAATCACAACCTACTAAAAGAACTTTTTTATCTAAAGATGCAAAAGCTAAGGATAAATTTAAAGCAATTAATGTTTTTCCTTCTCCTTTTATTGAGGACGTGACCAACATAACGTTACACGTATCATTATCTTTAAAAAGATATCTTGTATTAGACATTAGCATCCTAAATGACTCTGAAATTATTGATCTGGCTGAAGGATCAGAAAATATTTTATCTTCTTCATTAATATCAAAGAAAGGAATTTCTCCTAATATATTTAAAGAAGAATTATGAGATTCAATATCTTCTCTTGAGTGTATTTTGGTGTCAAATAAGAAAATAACATAAAGTATACCAAAAGGAATAATCAATCCTAACAACAAAGTAGTAAGGTAAATTATTTTGATATTTGGAGAAATAGGCTTCTCATTTGAAATGGCATATTCAACTACTTTAATACTTGGCTCGGTTATAGCATAACTAACCTCTGATTCCTCTCTTTTTTGTAATAAAAACAAGTAAAGCGCCTCTTTAATTGCTTGATTTCTTTCAATTGATCTAAGCATTTTCTCTTTTTCAGGAAGCTGGTTTAACTGATCATCAAATTTATTTAACTGTCCAAAAAGTTTAATATTTAAAGTATTAAGATCTAAAAGATGTTGTTGTAATGAAAAAATAATATTTGATCGACTATCATTTATTGAACTATCAATTATTTTTACAGAGGGGTTTTGAGGTCCTGCGCTAGAAAGAAGTTTTTTCCTGTCTAGTATCATTAGATTATAAGAATTTATCAGTGTGTTAATTCCTGTATTTTCAACACCTAAATTTGCTGGCAATAATTCAAAATTTGATTTTTTTAACACATCTAATAAAGAGGAGCCAATAGATATTTGATTCTCATTTATAAAAACATCTTTTTCCGATAAAGAGTTTTTCTCAAGTGAGATAGCAGAATTAGCTTCTAAACTTACAAGATTATTATTTACCTTAAATAATTGTTTGTTTGTTTCAATAGAATCCAATTCAAAAGAAAGAAATCTATATCTATCATTTACAAAATTAATGGTTCTTTTGTGAATTAACTGCCGATCCTTAACACCGTCTTCATTAAAAACTGTTATTAGTTCGTTAACAATTTTTTCTGAGTATTGTGTATTTGTAGAATTAAAATTTATTGAAATAATATCACTGCTTTTACCAATTTGTGATGTTATAATTTCCTTTTTTAAACTCTTAACGACTTTATCAATTGAATTTAATGATAATTCATAGTTCTGATTAGCACATCTATTCTTATCTATCTTAGAAATATCAAAAGGGAGGTTGTGTTTTTTTCCATAAGTAGCAAAATCTTTGAATGTATATTCTTTATCTTCATTTTGATAGTCGATAATCACTAATCCCTCATCCTGAAAATCTATATTAAAAACCATTTCAGTTAAACTATCAATTGGAAGTTTAGTTGTAATAGTAAAAGGGTAATCTAAAACTAATGAACTCATGATACTTCCATTAGAAAAAACTGAAGTGGTTAGATTTAGATTTCTGACTACTTGTTCTAAAATAGAATATGATTTTATTACTTCAAGTTCATTCTCAAGATTAATTTTAGAACTTGAAAATAGATCTTCAGCAGAAGGAAGTTCAAGAGCACTATCTTTTTTGTCTAAAATTTTGATTTTAGCATTAGTTTCTAAAATTTTATCAGTGTATCTAATGTATGTAAACGCAGTAGCTAAACATATAACAACAGAAAGCAAAAAGTACTTCCAAAAAAATAAATATTTAAAAAATGCTTTTTTAAGATCAATACTATCTTCCGAATCAAGATTGTTTAAATTATCATTATTCATTCTATTTATTTATTATTAATAAAGTGACACTAAGTAATAATGACGATATAGAAGCAATAGATGAAGAGCTTCCAATAAATCCAGCACTTTTCACTTTACTATAATTTGGATTTACAATAATAACATCATTATTTCTAATTTGGTAATGAGCCTTAGATAGAAAATCTGAATTCGTTAAATCAATTTTATGAATTTTTCTTATTCCATTTTTCTCTCTAATTAGTGTAATATCTTTTCGTTTACCTTCAATGGTTAAATCACCAGCATACCCTAATGCTTGAAGAATATTTAATTTTTCATCAATATTAGAAAAGGTACCAGGGTTATGTACTTGTCCTAATACAGTAAATTTAGAATTAAGTCTTTTTATTTTCACAATATGATTTGTAAGATGACCTCCTTCTAAAAGAAGTTGAGTGATTTTATTTTCAAGTTGATCTAAGCTTAAATCTTCAACACTTAATTCTCCTAATACTGGATAATTGATCATCATAGATTCGTCAATAAAATAACCTTCAAGTTTTAATACTTGAAGGTTAGAAGAATTAGAATTAAGAATAGGAATATTATATGGCAAAGCTGCCTCAGGAAAAATAGTTTGAACATCAATCTTAAGAATATCTCCTGGCTCAATATTGTTCCTTAAATTAGAATAATCAACTTTATTAAAATTATTACTATCAGTATCTTTTAAGTAAATAAGTTGACTATTTGTGGAACAAGATGCTAAAACAAAAACAACAACAATTACTACTAAAAAATTTTTCATAATACAAAATTAATTATTTTAGTTCGATAAAAAAACAAATAGTCAAATCATTTAAGATCAATTTCAAATGATTTAATTTAAATAAACAATTGATTCACAAATTAGTAGTTAAAAAAATTTATTGAAAATAAATAATTTATGAGTTTTTAATAAAACGTTCTTTGTTGAAAGAAAAGATAAATTTTAATTCGGTAAAACTAAAAAAATTACTCTGACATTAAACAACTACAGTCCGGCGCTAATTTACTATTTATTATTGCTTTTTGATAATACATCCATCAATATATCAGCGTATGTATGCATATTTGCATTTTTACCAACATATTCTAAAAACGTACTTTCCCTGGAATGACCTGTAAGTTTCATTAGAATTGGGGTGGGTATTTTCCCATAATGATTGGTTGCAAAAGATCTTCTGAGATCCTGAGAGGATAATAATTGATATTTTGGAAATTGTCCTAAATAACTTTTTAATGGCAGTGCTATATATTTGCCAAAACCTTTATAATTGGCGACAGTAGGATTTAGAATTAGAACAAAAAATAAAAGTTATGTATTTATTAAAATTTACCTATATGCCCAAAAATCTGTTAGGTTAGAGACTTCCACAGGAATAAAAATTTATAGTAAATATTGGAATAAAAATCTTCAACAAATAAATTATGAAGCTCCGAATTTTGAAAAAAACAATCAAAAATTAATTGAATTAAAAAAATATGTTTTAGATAAAGTAAAGGATGGTCCAAAAAGTAATTTAGACTTACCATGGTTAAAACTATTAGTATACGAATTTAATGGAGGGCAAAAGTTTACAGAAGAAAATACTGTTATATTTCAGTCAAAATTATGGATTAAAAATAACTCACTAAGATTAAAACCAAATACAATCAAATTTTTATTAAACCTCAGAGAGTAATCTAGCGTATTTTTCTGAGATTCCACTCCATGTATACCTCTCTTTTGCAATATTCTTCATTTCTACACCCATAATGGAAATCTCGGTTTTATTTAAAGATTTTAATTGGTTTATTAAACCTATTTTATTGCTAAAATACCTTGCCTTGTTAGCTGTAGTTTCTATATTATAATTAATATCATAAGCAATAATAGGCAACCCAAGCCACATCGCTTCTACCAAAGATGGGTTGGTACCGCCTGCACTATGACCATGTATGTATAAATAACAGTTACTTCTTAATTGGTTGAGTATATTTTGATCGTAAATAGAATCTAATAAATAAATGTTATCAAAAGAATCAAACTGTATTTTTAATTGTTTTCCATATGCGCTATTTTTCCAATTTCCAACAATCACTATATTTAACATAGAATATTCAGAAAATGCCTCTAAAATTAAATGTACATTATTCTCTGGTTCTATCCTACACACTTTAAAAGCATAGGATTTTGATAAAAATGGATAGGTACAGAGCAAATCTTTTGTTAAAACTTTTTTATTGGTATGATCTGCACCATAGGCTATTAATTTTGCTCGCTTACCATAAGCAGATTTTACATAATCTTGAATCACTTTATTGTCTGCGATAATAGTATGGGAGTATTTTACGGCTAGTTTTTCTGAAAATTTTAAAAACCATTTTGCTGCTTTCCCCCATTTGGCACGTTTCCACTCTAACCCGTCAATATTCACGATGATTTTCTTTCTATAGAACAACTTTAATAACGGTAAAATAATACACCCAGAAACACCTAAAATTAAAAAAATATCTGCATCTTTTAATGCATGAACCATTGATCTTATATCGTACACAATGCTAGAGATACCGTTTGCTTCTTGATTTATGTAATGAAGTTTACAATTATTATAAGACTTAACTTTTTTTGTGTAAGACTTTGAAGAACAATAGATTGTAAAATCAAAGTCATTGTTTAATTCTAGGGTAATATATTCTACTAGTGTTTCAAAGCCACCATACTTTGCGGGCAGACCAACAGTACCAATAACGGTAATTTTTTTATGCATTTAAAACCTGTATTAGCTTTTTATTAAATACTTGCTCATTAAAATCTTTAGAACGCATTAAAGCATTTTTTGAAAGTCGTGACCATTCAGCTTTGTCTAAAGAAAGTGTTTTTATTTTTTCAGCAATACTGCTTGTTTTATAAGATGAGATTAAATAGCCCTCAATACCATTGGTTACTATTTCGGCTGGCCCACCAACAGGTGGCACAATGACTGGAATACCATAAGCCATTGCCTCTATTATGGTTAAACCAAAAGTCTCAATACATTGATCTACACGTGATAGATTTAATACTAATCCTGCATTTTTATAGTGTTGATGCAAATCCTGCTGAGTTGCCAATATTCTTAAATTTTCTGGTAATTCAATGCTATTAAAATAGGTATTGATATTGTATTGTTTGGCATTTAATATGAGAACAAATTGCAATGCTTTATTTGAAGCGCATTTTTGTGCAATAGCTACCAATTCGTTAATCCCTTTATAAGCTTTTAAAGAGGCAATCATGTACACATTAAAAGTGCTTTTTTTATCTAATGGAGTATAACTGTTCTTTGCAGCATGTTTTAAAAATGATTTTGACAAAGCATTATAAACTACTTCTTGTTTTTTATATTTAAACTGTTCCAGCTCTTTTAAGATATTGGAAACAAAAATAATTTTTGAGGCTGTTTTACTTACAATCAACCGTAAAAATTGTTTAAAAATTTTAGGACGAATGTAGGTTTCATGGATATGATAGATTACTGGTTTACCCAGTAACTTTCCCATTATCGCAGCACCAAATGGCAATAAGGTATTTACATAAATTATAATATCCATATTTCTATATTTAACTATTTTGTATGCGAGATGAACCTGAGAACTCAATAATGACAGTAAGGTGAAAAACTTATTATTACTTCGCTTATAGCTATAAGTAAAGGTATTGGCATCAGTTTTTGAAAGAAATCCTTCTGAAGCATTCCCTACATAAAGATCTACTTCATAATTGCTTTCGATAACTGCATTAATTACCTGCGATAACACTTTTGGACTACCACTAAAATCATTTAACAAATGTACACAAACTAGCTTTTTCATACCTCAAATTTATTTTGTTGTATCAAATACTCTAAAAAAGACCTATATGCTTGTAAAGTTTCAGGATTATTTTCATTGTACCAGAATATAATTCGCTCTAACAAGTAAGTAAATAGTAACACCAAGTAATGAACGTTTATTTCTAAACGTTTTAAGTAATCTTCATATAATAGAATTTTCTTTTCTGAGAGAATACTATTAGACAATTTACTGGGTGAAAAATATCTAATTTTTGGATCTATATAGAAGTTGAATAAATCTTCAAGAGGTGGACCATCAAAAATGGCCTCTTCACAATCAAATATCAATAATGTATCTCTTAGCAAAGTATTCCAAGGTTTAAAATCGCGATGCACCAAACCCAAAGGCATGGTTTCTGTATTATGCTCTTTTTGAATTTTTTCCAAATAACTTGTCAAATCATCTGTGGGCAGGATATTTAAAGAATGAAACCTTTTTAAAAGGTCTTCCATATAATCAGTTAGCTTAACTGTTTTTTTAATAGCACCAGAATTAAAAAACTCAACTAGTATTTCTTGCAAATTATCAATTACTTTAAGTTGATCATTTGTATTTACTGGCGGATTCATCAATTTAAAACTGCAAAAGCTTAGTTGTTCATCTATTTTTAAATTCATTAAACTGGGGACTTGAAATTCTTTTGAGTTTTGCAATAATTTATAACTATCAGTTTCATTTTGAACCTTTTTAAAACTCTTTCCAAATGCGAATTTATGAAAATATTGTTCATGATGATTCACAATAACTTTATCTCGTGTCGGCGAAATTAAAACCGAACTGTTTTCATCTAAATCAAAGTCTACATCCGATTTTATATGTTCTTTCAAGTATATTGTTATTGCATCTTTAGATTTGCAAATAGATGGAAAAAACTTACCAACTACGAATAAAAAATAGGTTAAGATACTTTTTTGAAGTTTACCTTTAAATGTATAGGCTCTATAAAATTTTAACGACTCTTTTATCGCAAACCAATGGCTTGTATTAAAAATATACGTAGCATTATTATTCCCCGACAAAACATAAAAACAATTATACATTAGTGCTTTTTTTATCTAATTCATTATAAATATTTTTCAAAGCCAATCCTTTGCAATCCCAGGTATATTTTTTTTCAAAAATATCGAGCGCTCCATTTGATAATTTACAATGGAGATTTTTATCTAAATATAATTTAAGTATTGCAGTTGAATAATCTGAAATTGATTTCTCATAATTTGAATATGCTATTTTTATTGCACAGCTATCATCAACAAATTCTCCGGGCCCAACATTATTAAAACAAATTACTGGCAATCCATTTGATAAAGCCTCTATAACAACCATACCTGCTCCTTCATGAGAAGGAAATAGAAATACAGACGCCATTTTATAAAAAGCATCTATTTTATCTTTATCTACCCAAGCTATAAATTCAATATTCTCTTTACTCGCCAATCCTGCAACAATTTCTTTTAAATAACTCTCCATCGGCCCTTGACCAATTATTGTTAATTTAACATTCTTTCTTTCTTCTCTTTCTAACTCCGACCAAAAATTATCGAATGAATAAATTCCTAAATCAAATGATTTTATGGTTAAAAATCTACCAACCATTAACACATTAAACTGATGAGAACTCATCTTTCCCAAACCTTTATAAGGTTTATTTGATGCAACCTGTGTTAATTGAATAAATTTACTCTCAGCAATACCTAATCTTTTTTGAACACTGCTGTTTCCTCCAATAATTAAATCTGATTTTTTCTTTGCCAAATACATAAAGGGATCATAATTCCAATTTATAAATTTCACAATCCATTTTAATCTATCCTTTAAATACTCCTTTTTAAAGTTGATATATTCTTTAGGTATTTTTTCGTTATGGTTAATAGGTCCCCAAATAACAGGTTTTCTTAAAATCCATAAAAAAGAGGGAAAAGCATCAGCATGAAAATTTACATTATGGGCTAGATCAAATCTAATATTATTATTCTTCACAAATAATGGCATAAACATCTGCCATAAGTAAAAATATATTGAAGAGCCTCTTGCTCCTCTTTTCCAAAATCTTAAATAATAAGGCAAATCATAATAATGGAAAGTTATATTTGAAATTTCAATTCCAAATTCTTCAATATATTTCTCAATATTGGGTTTATTATTCTTACGTGTAATGGCAATTACTCTATTATAACTTGCTGCTTGAAGAACGAAGTTCCATCCGGTTCCAGATTCAGAACCCTTATAAGGATTAATGTCATAAGCAGACATCAATATTATCTTCTTTAACATTTATGCTTTGAATTGGAAATTAATATTTTTTGATATTCATTTATCATTAATTTCGTAGCGTTACGCCAATTAAAAACTGAGTTTATCAAGGAAATAGAATTTACCGACATCTCTTGCCATTCATTTCTTTTATCCATCATTTCAATTAGCCCTCTTTTAATATCTTGAACGATAGGTTCAACCATAATAAAAGAATTTTTTTTATAATAATATGATACTTGAGACGTTCGTGTTATCACACAAGGTAATCCATTTGCCATGGCTTCCATTACAGCGATACTAACTACATCTGAATATGCCGGGTGCACATAGAAATCAAAAATTTTTAATTTCAACTGCTTTTCATCTCCATAAAGAGCTCCTGTAAACTCTATGTGATTTTCAAGCTTTAAATCCTTTACCGCTATTCGTAGAATATTTCCCTCTTTACCTATTGGTCCTATTAAAGTACATTTGACTTTGTTTAAATAAATTTTTGGCAATTGACTAATCGCCAATATCAAACTTTGGATGTTTTTTTCTATACCAAACCTCCCCAAATATCCAAATCTTATAATTTCGCTTTCAGCCTTATAAGATTTTTCCTGTAATTTATAATTATCTAAATCAATTCCATTAGGGACAAAAAATATATTTTTATTTTTTGTGTATTTTGAAATCCCAGTCATCTCTTCACGTGTAATAGCATGAACACCAGACGCTTTATCGAAAATATATTTTTGAACAAATTTATGATACAATAATTTAATCCAATATCGCGATTGCCTGATTCTATCTTCAGTCAACCCAGAATGAATGGTTACAACGTATGGTTTGTTAATTGAAATTAAATAACGCGCAAAAAGAATATTATAATTATTCCAAACACTATGAAGATGAACAATATCTACTTTCACCGTCTCTCTTTTTAAAGTTTCGAAACATTCACCAAAAAATTTATTAAAAACAATTACTTGAAATTTTTCCCTTTCAATTAATTTAGAGCTTTCTTTCATCCCTTTACTGAGGCCTATTACCTTAATTTCGTTTTCTGTTAAAGCTATGTTTTTACACAAACCGTGAATAACATGATTGACACCATTTGATCTATCAAGATTCGCTTTACCAAGAATAAAATGCAGTATTTTCATATTTAATTATATCTTTTTTCTAGGCAATTAAATATATTTTTACAAGTCATTAATTGACCTACTTCAATGGATTCATTATTACTTAAAACACTTAAATTTGGTATAAACTTAAATAAATTTTTGTATTCAGCTAACAACTCAATCAATTTTTCTTCAGACAATTCATCTTTTCGATTTAAAATAAGTTCTTTATTAGCAACAACAACAAAAGTGAAGTTGGGAGAAGGCAGAGTTTTAAAAATTCTTTGAATAGTTGTTTTTTTAAAACTTATCCTAATTCGAGAAGGATCTGTTATCATATCAGTATAATATCTGTCGAAGACAACTATCTGATTTGATCGCATCTCTTTACTAATAAAAAAAACACGATCAATAAGGAATGCCATATAATAATAGACCGTCCTAATAATTGAACTTAATAAACCTGTAGGTTCAGTCTGGTAGGGTTTTGTGTAATCTTGCTTCGCATATTTTGTTGGCGCTCCAGGTAGTTTATGAAGTGAAGGGATATTAGATGTAAGGAAATGATGAGGTACAGTACTCTTTGTAATACCAAGTGAAAAGAACAACTCCATCACAACATCAATTATAGTACTTTTACCAGCACCATCTGGCCCAGAAAAAGCTAGCATAGTCCCTAATCGTCTTCTGTCATAAAACTCAACTTTTATATGTTTAAAGAAATTTTTTAAGATAGATTCATTTCGAAAATTCTTTTTTAGGATTTCAACTATAAGTCTTCTCCTTAGAGTAACTAAATACTCTATCTTGTTTTCTTGAACTAACTTAATTATGTTGTCGGCTATGTTTTTTTTAAATAATACATAATTGACTCTTTTAAATTCCTCTATATTATCATTTGCATTATTATAAATTGGCTCTAAATATTTTCTTTTAATCTTTTTTGCGTAAAGCACATAATAAATTATCATAATTATGGATTCGTGTGCTTTATGTGGAACATTAAACCCATTATAAACCAAAGTGCTATCAAGAATAATATTGTGATCTAAATAATTACATCCGCGCCATTTGAACCCATTAAAAATATCAAATTTTATTGAATACACTTTATCATTATCTATTTTCACAAATACAAAACCTTCTAAGTAATCTAACTTATTTTTCCAAATTAATTGATAACCATTATTTGCTGCAGTTTCCTTTAATAATACAACAACATTAGTAATGGCATTTGGACTTACTAAAACATCGATATCTTTTGAATCATTCGCTTCTGGCAGAAGTTCGTAATTACGCATTACTGCATATCTTATTCTTTTGGTGTTAAGCAGATTGAAAAATTGTTTTATTAGATCTGATGCAATTAGATCAGTTTCCATAGTTTTTTTTTATTAAAAGATGAATGAAAATGTTTATTTGTATAAAGAACGATAATTGACAACCAAACAATCTGGCCATTTACTACATATGCAAAAACAAGCATAAACAAAACATGGCACTAATATAATCTCTTTTCTGTAAGAATTTAAAGAACTAAATATAATAAAATCATTAAATACTCTAATTTAATCATCAAATGATTTTATTGTAATCAACCTTCCTACTCATAACACTGAAATTTAATACTCTTAATTTTCCTTTACAAGATTTATCAATAATCAATTGCTACAAAATCTAAATTATGGCTTTTATCCTTCAAAATAAATTGAATCAAATTTATAGGGTCCTCCTGTTTTAGTCATATCTAAGTTAAAATAAGATGAATTCTAAATTCAAAAATTGTAACAAGGGACTGTTTAATCATAATTTATAATAATCGTTTTCCTTTCTTTTATAATCGCTCCAATTAAAACCATAAGCATTACGGAAACATCAGGTGAGTAAATTCCCATAATAAATAATGTTTGAAAAATAAGTATTACTACAACCCCTTGTATCATTAGCCTATAATAGCTAGATTTCTTGTTATCTGTTTTTAAAGAGTTAAACGAAAGTTTAACTAACGAAAATAAAAAAGCAAAAAACATAAGTAGACCAATAGCTCCTGATTTTAATAAAATGGTTATAAACCCATTATGAAAATAAGGGATTACTTGTAGTTTATATTTAAAAATTCCAGAAGCAGATGCATATGATCCAAATCCTTGACCAAAAATTAATTGAAAGTTAGTTCCTTCTAAATATTTAGTCAAACCCAAAAATGCTTCCTGAGATCTCCAATAAATATTTATTTCTTGAGCGGTATCGTAATTTCTTACTAAAATTTCGCTTGCTGAATAGGATACTTTCTCCATAAAATTAGTTGCCTCAAACTCTGGTATTGCTACTGTTAAAAAAGAACCTCCAAAAATAACAAGTGTAATAATTCCAACAAAAAGAACAAATAGCTTTTTGAAACTTAAAAATTTATTTAAAATTGGAATACTAAATAACACTAATAAAATACCCATATTAGTTCTAGAAAATGATAGTATTATAACTAACGAAAAAAAAATTAGCAGCATTATTTCTGCTCTTGCTTTAAAAAGATGAAAACTTGTAGTTTTTGAGCAATAAATTATTAAAAAACCAATTACAGCAAACCCACTTAATAAATCAAACTCGTACCTTTGATTTAAATCAAATTGAAAACTTGACACTAAATTCACAAAAAAACTACTGTAGTTTATGACAGAATTAACTACAGCTGCTTTAACAATAAGCTTCAATAATTTTTTAATACCAAAACTCTTATTAATTATAGAATGCCCAATAAATAATAATATTAATGGATGAATGAAATAACTAGCATCTCTAAAATAAAAATATATATTATCGGAAAAAGATGAAAGCCCTGAAAAAACACCAATAGCAAAGATTAAAGTAAGAAGCATTGATGATTTTATAAAACTTAATTTGAGTATTGGTGTATTAAAAAGTATAAGACAACTAAAACAAATTGAAAAAAAAATAGTTAAATTAGGAGGCAGAAATGGTAATGTTACCATTCCTGCAAAAAGGAAAAAGGCGAAAATATTTGAAATATGAACTTTTCTAAGCATCTAATGAATAATCTAATTAAAATATAAAATAACTACTATAATTCTCTCTTACATACAAATATAAATATCTAAAAAACTGAACTTATATATTACTAAGCCTTATAAAAAATATAACCTTACTTAGGTAGTATTTTAATTTAAAATAACAATAATGAGCATATCTAAAAATTCCAAACTTACTAACACTCTTTTTGTAAGGTATCATATATGTTTTATCCAAGATATATCTTTCTTGTTTTATTTCTTTTGGTAACTCATTACCAAAAAATAAAGGGCTCGTTTTGTTTTCACCCCAAAACCTAAATGCTGTAGTGAAACCTATAACTACTTTTGATTTCAACGATTCACCACATCTTAAAAACCATTCGGTATCCATATTATAATGATGGTTAGTGTTAAAAAGGTTCAATTTTAAAAAATCAGCTCTAATCAGTAGTCCACATGAAGGCGGCATTGCTAACCCATAAACAATATATTCAAAATGATATGGTGTGCTAATAACTTTTCTGATCATTTTAGAGTTTTCATCGACAAACTTTATATGCCCATATACTATATCAACATTTTCTTTTTTAATTGCTTTATGAAATAACTTAAGAGAGCCTGGTAGTAGGTAATCATCACCATCTAATACCATAATCCAATCTCCTTTTGCCATAAGGAATCCTTTGTTCAATCCATCACTCTGACCTTTATCCGATTCGGAAACCCACTTAACATCTTTATGTTTGTTTAATATTTCAACGGTATTATCACTTGATAAACCATCAATAACAATATGCTCTATTAAAAAATCATTAGACTTTTGAGAGGCAACACTTTTAAGACATTCATCAATATATCTTTCACAGTTATAAGTAGCTGTAACTATACTAATTAGCGGTTTTTTATTATTTATTCCAGATACCTGTTGCTTCATTTTTTATTATTTTAGAATATTGTAAAGGGGTTATAAACGCATTTATCAATTGAACAGAAGAAATTGCGAAGATTAAACCTGAAATTCCTAATTCAAAAAAGTTTACATAAAGATACGCTATTGGTGCGTATAAAATTAACGATATAGTAGCCGTTATAATAGTTACTCTAATTTTTCCAGCTCCATTTAAAAAATATTCATAAATACTATTCCAAGATAAAATAAGTGCGCTTAGATAACAAGCTAAAGATACAATAAAAGGAATCTTTATATTAGGTCCCACCCATAACAGGTAGAATTTATTTGCAAAAAACAACATTGCTACCCCAAAAAATAAAAGAAAAAACCATATTTTTTTCATTCTACTAACAGTACTTATAATCCAATCAAAATCCTTTTTTTCTAAAGCTTCAGTTATTGCAGACCAATATACATTCATCATTATAGCAAACAAAATTTGAATTACACTAAAATATTTAAAAGCTAAATTATAAATGACAACTTCCTCAGCTGAGAAAAATTTAATAATTAAAAAATTAGTCATTTGAAAAATAATTATCACTTCTAACTGAAGAATAAAAAAATTTACTCCTAATTTTCCGATTTTTGTAAAATATTTTTTCTTAATGAAATTAATTGATGGCTTTATATTGAAATATTTTTTTTGAAAAAAGAAAAAATTAGATAAAAGCGTAACAAGAAACAAAGGTACTCCCATTATTAATGAAATTGTGATTAAATCCCCATTGGCTGTTTCTTTTACAATAAATAAAAGTATTAAAGAGATTATATTTCCAGTTAAATATATTAAAGGAGGAATACTTGGTTTTTGATTTGCAAATAAAATTGTAGTAATTAGCCTTAAAACAAGTTGTAATGAAAAAAAACTAAGAAGAATGATAAATAAAAACCTCAAATCATTAGAGAATTCATTAGATACGTTTAATATGATAGACCAATCTACAAACACATTTACAAATAAAAATACTATAAAAACAACTACAGATATAAATGAAACTAATGCATAAGTAGTACTTACATAAATTTTAGATAACTTGATATTTTCATTTGCTAAAGACTCACATAATTTATTTCTCAATCCATGACCGAGTCCTAAATCAAATAACGAAAACCAAGTGAAAATTGAAGAAATTGCTAACCAAATCCCGTATTGTTCTAAACCAACAAAGCCAATAGTCAATGGAACCAATAAAAAATTTATAGCAATGTTTAACGCTTTCAAAAACAATGAAAAGAAAATATGAATCATTGTATTTTTAGTCCGCTCTTGACTAATTGATAGAGTAGTTTTATTACCAAAAAAAAATAATGCCTTTGAGAGACTTTTTAATAAATATTTAAACAATTATATAATTTTTTAAATTTAACAAATTAACAATAAAACTCAATAACTGTATTTGAGATATGTTCATTTACTTTTTATTTATGATTGAACACAGACATCTTTGTTAAATCTGGCCAGTCCGTAATTATCCATTGTTTAGGAATTCTTTTTGTTGCTTCATCAAATTTGTCTAATCCTAACTGAGCAGTTTCTGGTGTCATATAATAATGAAAACCAAATGTTTCAATATTTTGATCTCTCCAGGGTATATCTGGAATTCTTCCATCATATGTCATTTTCTTTAGTGCAATTGCATCTTGTTCATTATCACAAAGTATAACACCACCTCTTCCTAATGATAAATGCTTTTGAAATTGAAAACTTAAACACATAAAAGATCCAGGAATGTAACTATTTTTTTTCCACAAAACTGCTGCATCATAAATTGATTTACCGTGGTCGTTAACTTTATAAAAATCTTTCCAATTTTCATCTTTCCACTTCAAATTAATATTTAATTTATTAGCAAGAAAAGGTACAGATATATATGTTCTTTTAGGAATAGTAATTGTACTTATATTTTGATATCTAATACATAATTCAATACCGTGCGTACATGCATCTAAGGCAACTGCATACGGAGATCCAAAAAATTCAGCAAGTTTATTTTCTAATTCAGTTACTGCTTTAAAACTCATAATGTTATTTTTTAAAGTTAATTAGTTAATATTTAAAAGTTTTTTTAGCACTTTATAGTTTCTATATTTAAACTCAATAAAACACCGTTTTTCTTGTCCATATGTGGAAAATATGCTTGGGAATGGTCATCAAAATCATTATGAATAGTATCTTTCCAATTATATCTGTGAACACTTGTGAATCCATTTTCTTCTAAAACATTTTTCAACGAATTAAACGAATAAGTAGTTTTATGATATAACATTTTGAGACCCTCCGGAGTATTAATTTCCATACGGCCAAATAGGGGGCCTAGTATATTTTCCAATTTTTCAGTTTTCTGAAAAATTTGTATTAGTTTGTCAAAATCAGGAACTGCTAAACGTAAAGTTCCACCAGGTTTCAAAACTCTTCTCCACTCTTTTAGAACAGATATTGCTTTTTGTCTATCAAAATACTCGAAACTATGACTACTGTATATAAGGTCTACAGTATCATCGTTAAACATACTTAGGTCATCAATACTTGATTTATAGTCAATATGCGGAAAATCACATAAATCAATATTAATAAAGCCTGGAATATTTCTATGCCAACATCCTAAATTTAATTTCATTTTATTTAGATTTTATATTTATGAGAATTTTATTCATATTTTACTTTATCAATTTCTACACTAACAAATGGTCCATTTTTAGCTTCTATGATTTTAGTATTATCTTCCAAAATCTTGTATCCATGACCTCCATATGCCATAATAGCCATGTCGCCCTCTTTTAAAATTACTTCTTCAATAAAATTCATTTCCTGATCAAATATAGTAGCAAGCATAGACCCTGATTTAACATAAACCATCTCTTGGGTAATATTTGCTTCTCTTGAAACAATATTATGTTTATGTTTTGCTAATTTTTTTCCGTTTTGATACCACCAACTACCAACTTGAATAAATAGACTGTTATCAGTAATAAAGTTTAATCCCTCTACCCAATCTTCGTCTTTGTAGACGATACACAGTAAATTCCCTTTTGAATCATTTATTTTTCTCATGTTTTTTGTTTTTTATTTGTCTCTATTCGATAAAATTGGATGTTCTATTGGCCATTCTATTCCTAAGGAAGAATCATTCCATTTAAGTGAAAATTGATCTTCAGCGTCAAGGTATTCTC
>Ga0257121_1000418_pt1 | contig 36501 bp, 35 predicted proteins | sample SI106_100metaG_FD_190180 | JGI IMG/M metagenome (GOLD analysis project Ga0257121, IMG submission 190180) | Marine microbial communities from Saanich Inlet, British Columbia, Canada - SI106_100 | ecosystem: Environmental > Aquatic > Marine > Inlet | place: Canada: British Columbia | collected...
GAATAATCAATTGAATCAATTATATCAGATATATGCTTAATGATTTTAAAGACGACGATTTTGATAGTAAAATAAAAAACGAAGACATTTCAGTTATTCAGTTCAGTGCTGCTTGGTGTGGACCTTGTAAAGCTCTTGTTCCAGTAATGACTAAGCTTTCAGACGAATACAAAGATAAAGCTGGTTTTTATTACGCAGACATCGAAGATGGTGGAATTAATACTGGAAGTGCTGCAGGGATTAGAGGTGTGCCGACAGTTATAATTTACAAAAAGGGTGTTGAAGTAGATAGAAAAGTTGGTGGAGTTCCCGAAAGTCACATGAAAGAATTTTTAGATAAAAATATCTAATTTAAATTTAATACTTCCCCAGCAAGATACAAAGATCCTGTAATAAGTATTATGTCATTTTCCTTAATTGGAATTGATTTAATAGCTTCTTCTATACTTTCTTTGTAGTTAACGTTTTTAAAACTATTAAGCTTATCTTTGAGTTTTTTACCTTCAATTGAATTAGGTTGATTGGGGATATCAATAGTGGTCAATGTTTTAACATCCTTAAAGTAACTCATATATTCATTATGATCTTTGTTAGCCATCATCCCAAGAATAATATGTTTGTTACAATTTAAACTTTCCAAGTATTCATTTAACACTTTTGCACCTAAAGGATTATGAGATCCATCAACAAAAAGCTGATGATTTTTAACAAGCTTTTTAAGGTTACCAGATTTGATCTCTTGTAATCTTGCAATACTATTTATTTCTGTAATTCCTTTTTGAATATGATCATCTTTTATATCAAATTCCTTTAAAGTTCTTAGAGTTGCAATAGCTGTTGAGACATTTTCTAATTGAAATTGACCTTTTACATTTGGTATTGGCAGTTTTATTCCTCCAAATTGATCTTCATAATAAAAGAAATCATTTTCTTTCATGGTAAAGTTATAATCTTGATTATAAAAAATTTTGTTTGAACTATTATTTGAGATTGTTTTTTTAATACTATCTGTAATTTCTTTAGAACTTTGTTTAGCAACAATAATATTTGAATTTAAAAGAGTTGAAGTTTTCTCATAAATAATTTTTTCAACAGTTTGTTCGTTCTCTGGCAACCAATCTAAATGATCAAGACCAATTGAGGTTACTATACTTGCTAGATTATTCTTTAAGATATTAGTGGCGTCAAACCTATGAAATAGGCCAGTTTCTATCAAATTTATATTATCTGGATATTGAGAAGCTTTTAAAAAATAAGCTGCAGTTAATATCTCAAAAAAGGTAATAGGTTCATTATTGTTAGCATTTTCAATTTCTTCAAATAATTTTGTTAATTCTTCATCGTTAAGTTCTTCATTGTTAAAAACAAACCTTTCATTGATACTTTTAATATGAGGACTTGTGTAGATATTACATTTAATATTTGCTTCTTTTAAAATAGCAAACATTGCTTGGATTGTTGAATACTTACCGTTTGTGCCAATAATTGAAATGGCCTTAAGTTTATCTTGAGGGTTGCCTAATCTTTTGCAGAGATCTTGAATACGATCTAAACTTAGATCTATTTCTTTAGGATGCAGCTCTTGTAAGCGACCGACTATCTTCTGAAGTTTCATTTTGTTCAGAGCTTATAACAGAATTTTGTTTTAACAATATTGATAATAAAGTTCCTATTTTTGATACAAGATCTTTTCGTTCAACAATCAGATCAACGAAACCTGTTTTTTCAACATATTCACTTTTTTGAAATCCTTCAGGTAATTCTTCTTTAACAGTTCCCTGAATAACTCTAGCACCTGCAAAAGCTATTAAGGCACCTGGTTCTGCAATGTGGACATCTCCCAACATTGCATAAGAGGCTGTAATACCACCTGCTGTAGGATCAGTGATGCATACTAAATAAGGCAAACCATTTTTCTTTAATTCATTAATTGCAAGAGTTGTTCTGGTCATTTGAGACAATGAAATTAAACTTTCCATCATTCTCATTCCACCACCAGCACTAATACATATAAAAGGAGTTCTGTTTTCTATAGCATGTTGAATGCCATATAAAAAAGCTTCTCCCTCAGCTGCAGCCATTGAAGCACCTAGAAAGTCAAAGTCTGATGCTACTGCTGTTATCTTAATATTATTGATAGTTCCACAAGCAACCATCATTCCACATTCCATACCCGTTTTTTTACGAGCACTTTTTAATCTATCTTTGTAGGATTTAGAGTCAGTCCAGTTTAAAGGGTCATCTTTTGGAATAGGGGTTTTAAATACTTCATAATTATTTTTACCAAATAAAATATCAAATCTTTGGCTAGGCTTTATTCGGTGATGCTTGTTACAATCAGGGCAGACCCATAAGTTTTGCTCTAAATCTTTTTTTAGAATGGGACCTCTACAACAACTAGTCCAATCACTTTTTGCAATATCTTCTTTCGAAGCTCTTTCATGTAAAGCAGTTTTGATCTTTTCTCCTGCCTTGATTATTTTAGTTATCCAATTGACCATATTAATTTAATTCTTCTGTAAAATTTTTTACTAAATTGCCTAAACTTTGTGGTAAATTTTTGTTCTTAATATTATCTTGAATATATTTCACAAATGCTGATCCAACAATAACGCCATTACAACCACTATTTGCCATTTTTTTAGCATCTTCAGGACTCTTAATTCCAAATCCAGAACAAATAGGGATGTCAGTTAAATTTCTGATTCTTTTTACAAAATTTGCAACATCAGTTTCGCTTGCTGATTTAACTCCTGTTACACCCGAAACATTGACCTGGTACAAAAATCCAGAGGCTATATTAACAATATCCTTTAGTCTGTTATCATCGGTGGTAGGAGCAGCTAGTTTAATAAGTGATAATCCATTTTTATTTAGAGCTTCCCTTAGTTGATTTTCTTCTTTCAGCTCATGAGGGGCATCCACAACTAAAACAGCATCAGCGCCAGCCACTTTAATATCGTCTACAAAGTTTGAAATAGGATACTTGTATAAATTAGCAATATAGCCCATCAATACAATTCCTACATCTTGATTATAATCTCTTATATCCTTAACTAGTTTAATAATATCATTAAGATTATGTCCATTATTCAATACATGGTCATGAGCAGCTTTAATTATAGGTCCTTCTGCACTCGCCTCAGATGTGCAGTATCCAATTTCTAATATAGACACCCCATTATCAATTGCTTGCTTGATCAACTCTAAACTTATTTCTGGAGTTGGGTAGCAGCCTACAAAATAAGAAACTAATTTTGTTTTAGGAGTAGGTGACTTAAAAATTTTATCTAATCTTTCACTCAAAATCTTTACCAATGTGTTCTTGAATTGTGTCTAAATCTTTTTCACCTCTGCCGCATAGGCTTAGGCATATAATGTAATCTTTAGGCTTACCTTTTGCTTGTCTAAAAATGATTTCAGCAGCACCTGCCATAGGTTCTAAGGCTGAACAAATCCCTTCTGTTTGGGCAATCATTTTATATGCATCTAGCATTTCTTGATCAGTTGCAGATGAGTAGCTAACAGCTTTTTGATCTTTTAAATATGAATGCATAGGTCCAACTGAAAAATATGTTATTCCAGCACCCAAACTCATTCCACCTAAAGATTTAGCACCATCATCAGTTTGCAACATATAAGTTTTCATACCCTGCATAATTCCAGGTGTACCATTTGATAATGCGGCAGTTTCTGCTGCTTCAACTCCTATTTTTGTAACACTAGGTTCATCTAAGAATTCATAAATAGCTCCTGCAAAATTTGAGCCACCTCCAACACATCCCACAATCATATCTGGAATTTTTCCTTCTTGTTCCATTGATTGTTCTCTTATTTCTTTTCCAATAATACTTTGAGCGAATGCAACTAATTTAGGAAAGGGTGCTGATGATACAGCAGACCCACATATGTAAGCATAATCTGGATTACTAGACCAAATTTTAATTGCAGATGTAATAGCTTCTTTAAGAGTACCAGGAACCGTCTCTAGTTTTGCACCATAATGTTTTGCTTTGATGATATTTTGATTAACTCTCTTTACATCAACGTCACCCATTACACCTATTAAAGGCATATTGAATTTTGCAGCAACTGCAGCTGTTGCGCTATAATGTTGTCCAGCTCCAGACTCGCAAATTAAATGAGTTTTACCCATTCTTTTTGCAAGCAAGACCTGAAATAGACTGTTATTGATTTTATGACTTCCAGTATGATTTAAATGTTCTTGCTTAAATAAAATTTTTGCACCACCTATTTTTTTTGTAAGATTTTCTGCATAATACAATGGTGAAGGTCTTCCAATGTAGTGTTTACAATAATAAGCATATTCATCTAAAAAATTCTTATCTTTGATAGCTTCTTCAAACCCTTTACTTAACTCATGAAGTGCTGGCATAAGCGTTTCACCAACTGCCATTCCACCCATAGCAGCGTCACCTTCGCCGTAATAACCTAACTCATCTGGACCTTTTTTTAACGAATTTTTTGTCATAGATAATTTTTAAGAACTTATATTATGGACTGTATTTAAAAACTTATCAATTTTATTTATATCTTTAACACCTTTTTCAGACTCTAAATTGCCACTGACATCTATGAAAAAAGGCTTATCTTTAAAATTATTTAAATCATCAGTTTTGATGTCTCCAGCAACCATAATTGGCTTTGAACTATTTACATTATCTAAAAAATTGTGATTAAAAGACTGAGTTTTTTCATAACCCTTAGAGTCAAAAAGTAATATGTCAGCAATATTTTCAAAATTTTTGTACTTATTGATGTCATCTTGATTAGATACTGTAAGAGCTGAAATAATCTTTTTATTATACTTTTGCTTAATTTCTTTTATTTCTTCAGGTGTACAGTCATAAATTTGATAATAATCAAAAGGAAGGTGTTTAATTTTTTCCAAAATATCTTCATCAGGTTTTACAAGAACTGCTACAAAATTAGATTTCTTTTTATCTAAAGTTAACAGTTCGTTTAACTTTTTAACCTCAACATATCTTGAGCTTTTTTTATAATTACAAATAAAACCAATATATTGGGGCGAGTAGGGATGATTGATTATAAAATCAAGAGTATTGAGATCTGAGATCCCACAGATTTTAGACCCTTTGATCATTTACTTAAGTGATCAATTAATCTTTGAGTATTATTTTTGATATTTCCTTTTATTAACGATCTTCCCATTACAATTCCAGATACTTTATTTTTAAAAGCATCATTAGGAGACATTACTCTTGATTGATCGTTAGTATTATCACCAGGCAATCTTATTCCAGGAGTGACAATAAATAAGTTTTTATATTTTTTTTTAACTATTTTTGCTTCCTGAGCAGAGCAAACGATACCATCACAACCTGATTTTTTGATTAGACCAGCTTGTTTTAATACTAGTTGTTCCACAGATTTTGTGTGTCCTATTTCTTTCAGCGATTGATTATTAAGACTTGTAAGAATTGTAACTCCAAGAACTTTTAAATCTTTACGGATCGATCTAGCTTTCTTTTTTATGACCTTTAACATTCCAAGACCACCATTTGCATGGACAGTTATATATTTACATTTTTTTAGATCTTTTAAACTATCTACCGCAGACAATGCTGTTTGTGGAATGTCGTTAATTTTTAAATCAAGCCAAAAGTCTTTTTTAAAATTTTCTAAAAACTTCCTTCCATTTTTTGAATAAAAAAATTGTAAGCCAAATTTTGGTATAATCTTGAATTTGTCTGTCTGAGTTTGTTTTATAATTTTTTTTATTTCACTTAAATTGGAAGTGTCACAAGCAACAAAAATAATTTTATGTTTCATCGTTTAATTTTTTAAACAAGTCTTTTGACATTTTAAAGTGAATTGTTCTCTTTTCTGGTGTGTTTACTTTTTCACCTGTTTTAGGGTTTCTCGAGATACGGGCTTTTTGGATATTTGTTGAAAATACACCAAAACCCCTTAGTTCAACTCGATCACCTCTTTTAAGAGCGCGTTTAATTTCACTTAGAATTATATTGGTAAATTTTTCGAGATCTTTTTTTAGAAAATTGGGATAGTTTTCTGAGAGTTGTTTTAAAAGCTTTGATTTTACAATAGCCAATTTAATTCTTCTGTTTACTCTTTATCTTCTTCTTCTTTTTTCTTTAAATCATCAGAAAGTGATGAGAAGGGTAAGTTTTTACCTGAACCTTCAGATCCATATTTATCCAAAGCTTCTTTTTTTTCAATTTCTTCTAACAGTTTAATACTCAAACTTACTTTTCTTTTATCTAAATCAAGGTCAGCTATGGCACAGTCAATTTTTTCTCCACCTGTCCATCTGCTTGGTCTTGCATCAGCAGCATTAATTGCGATCGCAGATTTTTTGATTTGAAAATCCATTTCACAACCTTCAGGTCTAACAGTTAATCCCTTGTTGTCTGTAGATATTACTTTAACAGTAATTGTTTGATTTTTAGATTTATCATTAAACCAATCAAAAGGATCAACTTGAGTTTGTCTCAAACCAACTCTAATTTTTTGTTCTGAAGCCTTTATTTCAAGTACTTTTACTTTAATTTTATCACCTTTTTTGTACTTTTCTAATTCCTCTTCACCATTATTAAGATAGGTTAAATCATTGCAGTGTAAAAATGCATCCACATCTAAGTCTTCAACTTTTACGAATAATGAATATTCGTTTTTATTAACAACTTCACCCTCTACAATTGTTCCAATAGGGTATTTTGTTTCAAACGTTTCAAACGGATTATCTTGTGTTAATCTATGTGAGATTGCAACACGTCTTTTTTCTTTATCAATTTCTGTAATTATACAATCTATCTCATCACCAACTTTAAACATTTTCTTAGCTGAAATATTTTTCTTAGTCCAACTTAACTCACTTGAGTGAAGCAAAGTTGTAAGTCCTGGCTCTAATTCACAGAATGCACCAAAGTCCATTAGTTTAACAACTTTAACTTTATAAATCTTATTTAACTCATAGTTTTCAATATGTTCAAAAGGATCTGGAGATAGTTGTTTTACAGAACAACCAACTTGCAGCTTTTCTTTATCTACAGTGATTACTTTTAAGTCATGCTTTTCACCAATGTTGAAAACTTCATCGGGGTGATTAACTCTAGAATAAGAAATTTCTTGCAAGTGAACTAAAACATCTAACTCTCCGTTAACGTTAAAGAAGCATCCAAAAGAACTATAACCTTTAACCTCTGCACCTTTAATGATATCACCAACTTTATATTTTTCTATAATTTTAATTTTATCCTCTTTTTTAAATGATGAGATTATTTCTCTTCGCGAAACACATGCGTTTCCTCTAACTTTATCTAATTTTATCAGAGCAAATTTTTGAGGTTCATTCATTAAATGACTAATATCTTTTAATGGCTTATCACTAATTTGCGATCCAGGTAAAAACATAAGAGAACCAGTATCAATGTGTTCTACAATACATCCACCTTTACATTTTGACGTGATTTTACCCATGATTGGCTCATTTTTTTCATAAGCTTCAACTAGCTTGTCCCAACCTTTAATCTTTTGTGCTTTACTTGCAGAAACTAGTACTTCACCATGTTTATCCTCAATTTTTTCTAATAATACTGGAATACTTTCACCAACTTTTATTTTTTCTCCAAGACCCATGCTTTTTAGTTCATTAACATCAAGCACTGGCTCACTTTTTAAGCCTTCAACAAATAAGAAAACAAATTTTTCAGTAATTTTGTTAATTTTACCTTCTATGATTTTACCTTCTTCAATTTGGATTTTAGATAGTTGGCTATTTAGTAATTTTTCGAATTCTTGCGATGCTGGATTTGAAAGGTCTTTGTATATTTCCATTAAGTATTTAATTTCCCGTCTATAATTTTTTTTATTTTTAAAAAACACGCTCTTTTAGTAAGTTTCGATGTATTTAGCAACACTGAATCTTTAGTTTTCTTTAAGGGTGATATTTTTCTATTATAGTCACTTTTATCACGATTTTGGATGCTTTTTAGCACTTCTTGGAAGGAAATTACTTTCTTTAAACTTTTTAGCTCTTTATATCTTCTAAGTGCCCTTGTTTTTACATTTGCTGTAATAAAAAATTTAAAATCAGCATCTGGAACAATATTGTAAGTGATATCTCTTCCATCAAGACACGATCCTTTGTAGTTTTTTGGAGGATTATAGGCAAAATTTAACTGGAAAGAATGAACAAGTTTTCTTGTGCTTTTTACTTTTGATATAATTGATGCTTCTGTTCCAACTTCATCTGACAATAGGGCTTTATTAGCAAGATCTTTTACTTTGAGAGTTTTAATTTTAGATTTGATGAAGTCTTGATTAAATTTTTTGGGAAATTTAATTTTTAGATAAGCAATCATTCTATAAATTTTTCCAGTATCTAAATAGAAAAGATTATAATGTTTGGAAATCGCTTTTGCTAATGTTCCGGCTCCAGCAGCTGCGGGAGAGTCAATTGCAATTTTGATAATATTTTTTCTTTTTATCATCATTTTTTTAAATCATTAATTATATTCAAGAACGTTGGAAAGGAAGTTCTAATAGAGTCTTTATCATGAATATTCCATATCCCACCAAAAACTGAGGCTGCGATTACACTTGTCATGAAAACTCTATGATCTTTTAGATAATCTTTAATAACGATCTTTTTGTTAATTTTTAAGTTAGGGTTACCAAATATCTTTATTGAGTTATCAGTTGTTATTGTTTTAATTCCCATCTTATTTAAAATTTTTGCACCCCATTTCAATCTAGGACTTTCCTTCTGGTTAAGCTCGCCAATATCTTTAAAGTAAGAAACTCCACTTGCTTTAGCAGCAACTAAAAAAATTATTAAAAATTCATCAATGGCACCACTATTTAATTTGGGAGGGCAATTAATTGCTTTAAGTTTTTTTGTGCTAGTAATTGAAATATCAGCTACGAGCTCACCTTTGTAATTCTTTTTATTGTTAAACTTGATGTTAACACCCATTTTTTTTAAAATAGTTATTATTCCAATTCTAGATGGATTGATGTTTACGTTTTTAATCAATAATTTTGAATTATTAGATAGAGCAGTTAAAACAATAAAAAACGCACCTGAGCTGATATCTGAAGGTATCTTATAATTTAAAGGTTTTATTTTTTTAACTTTTTCAACTTGTATTAAATCATAGTTTTTTTTGTTTTTTACTTTTAAAGGTAGCTTTAAATATCTACACAATAGTTCAGTATGATTTCTTGACTTTTTTGCTTTGATAAAAGTTTTTCCTGATGTTTTTAAACCAGCAAAAATAACACTACTTTTACATTGTGCTGAACCTTTGTTCTCTAAATAATTAATTGGCAAAGGATTTTCACTTCCTTTTATTGTTAAGGGCAATCCTTTATTTGTTAGCTTGATATCTGCACCAAATTTTTTTAATGGCTCTGCAATTCTATTAAAATCTCTTTTGGATAAACTTTTATCCCCTATAATTTTTATCTTATGAGGTGTATCAATCAATAGACCCATAATTAATCTTCCCAAAGTTCCAGAATTTTCTGAATTAATTGTTATATCTTTTCTATATTTGTAGCCACTAGGTCCATTACCAATGATTGTGCAGTAATTTTTATTTAATTTTACTTTTGCCCCTAATTTTTTTACAGCTTTTATCGCAGCCAGAACATCTTCAGATAAAAGTAAATTATAAGCTTTTGATTTACCCTTTGCTATCGAGGAAAACAAAACCCACCTAATACTTAAGCTTTTATCTCCTGAAACAGATATACTTTTATTGAAATCTTTAATCTTATTTTCTACAATAATTTGATTAGCCATTAAATTTACTTAAAATTAAACGAGTCACCAAAATATGCACTTTTAGCATCCATATTTTCTACTAATTCATTAGGCGAACCTTCTGCAACAATTTTACAGTTGCTAAGTATCATAGCTTTATCTACACAAGCAAGTAAGTCCCTTGCTTGATGGTCACATATACAAATTGTTATATTTGTTTCTTTTTGTAAATTTACGATTATTTCTTGCAACATTTTAATTGTTAAAACGTCAAGTGCAGCAAAACATTCATCTAGAAGCAGAACTTTAGGGTCGCTCAATAGTGATAAAGCAATAACCAATTTTTTCTTTTGACCTCCAGATAAAAATTTAGCCTTAACATCTTTTAAATTGTCTAATTCAAATTTTGAAATTAAGGAATTGATTTTATAATCCTCTCCATTTTTGTTATTGATTACAATCTCTGCGATCGCTTTTAAATTTTGATATAAAGTTAGATCATTAAAATAACCACCATATTGAGGAACATAGCCTATGTGAAATTTTTTTGTTCTCAAATAAATTGGGTAATCCAAAACATCTATATTATTTAATTTAATTTTTCCACTATTTGGTTGTATTAACCCAGTTATTAAATTAAAAATTGTACTTTTTCCAACTCCATTTGGGCCCAGCATTCCAAAAATTTGACCTTCATTAATTTTGAAATTTATATTATCTAAAATTAATCTGCTCCCATAAGAAAGATTTATATTTTCAAAAGAAATAATTGAATTAGGTTTTTTGTGAGATTTAATTCTAAATTGTTTAACTAGTCCCATTTTATTTTATATTCGTAACATTAACTTGTTCATTTGAATTATACATAAAAATTTTTGTATCTTTGGTCATTGTATCAAGTTCGATCACATCTGCCTTCATTATATTTTCTAAGTTTTTGTAAACCACATTTTGTGAAATAATAAGTAAATTCTTCATCATGGAGAAATCTAAATAATCACCAGTTATTATATTGTCAACATAATCTATTTTTACATTTTTTGAAAAAATAGTGTCATAATTTATGGTGTTATATTTGCCATAATTAGAGGTAATAACAATTAATTCAGAATTTTTAATCAATTTTATGTACGCTGTAACATCAGTTAGAAAAATTATATCACTATTATTTAAGTCAATTTCACCTTCTTTTGCGACAAGAATATATTCATTGCCCTTTAAATCTCTTGAGGTGTAATTTATGTCTTTGATGATATTGGAATTATAGATAGCATCTTTCTCAATATTTGTTGTTGGATTAACTTGTTTAGACAATGAATTTTTATCTTTCTTAAAATATTCCGAATAAACAAAAAAAGTTATTATTATTAGAGATAAGATTAATATTATCTTAAGAAAATTTTTTTTTTTCATCAACCAATATTTGATTGCAGGATATTATGTATATGAAGAACACCTATTGTTTTATGCTTATTTTTTTTATCATGTACACAAAGCGAGGTAATTTTTTTTTCATTCATTAATGCCAATGCTTTTGCTGCTAGAGATTGTTTATCAATACTAATTGGGTTTTTCGTCATTATTTTTGTAACATTCATTTCATTTAAATTTTGTTTCTTTTCGTTATAACGTCTAATTTGACCATCAGTAATTACACCAATAGTTTTTTTTTGTTTATTTTGAATAATTAAAACACCTAATTTTTTATTACTTAATATTTTGATGGCACTTTTCATATTTGAATTTTCTTTTACAAAAGGAATTTTGGCTCCTATTAACATTATGTCTTCAACAGTTTTTAATTGAGCTCCAAGATTACCTGCGGGATGTATTTTTTTAAAATCAAATTTACCAAATTTTTTATACTGCATAGCTGATATTGCTAATGCGTCTCCTAAGGCTAGCTGTGCCGTAGTACTTGAAGTTGGAACAATACCACCTGATTCTTTTACCTCAGGAATTATAAGTTTAATATCTGATGCTTTATATAAAATAGAGTCTTTTTTAGACATAATTCCTATCAGCATAATTTTATTTCTGTTTGCATATTGAATTATATTTTTTAGTTCATTAGTTTTACCTGAATAACTAATTAAAATTAAAATATCTTTTTTTGAAACACTTCCTAAATCTCCATGAGAAGAATCGCTTGCAGACAAATTGAAAGATGGAGTGCCAACAGAAGATAAAGTTGCAGATATTTTTGCTGCTATCAATCCACTTTTGCCTACTCCGCACAAAATTACTTTAGATTTACATTTTGCAATTTCAATTACAGCTTTATTAAATGAATTATTAATTTTTTTTTTTAATTTTTGTAATGCTTGTATCTCAAGGTCAATTACTTTTTTTGCTAAAGGTATAAATTTTTTAGTCATTAGTGAGACCAGATATCATCTTTAAATAATGCTAAGTCTAAATTTACTCTAGTTTTCAAAAATTTTAAGCAATCCTTATAAAGATCTATTCTATTTTCTCTTTCTAATATCTTATTAAGTTCTTCATGAATTTTGTGTAAGTACATCACGTCATTGGCACAATATTTTAGTTGAGCTGTAGAAAGTTCCCCACCAAAATCTGAACTTTGAAACTGTTTACTTATATCAATATTAATAAATTCTTTAATTAATGTTTTTAATGAATGACTATCAGAGTATGATCTTGCTAATTTTGATGCAATTTTAGTATCTAGTATATTATTAGTATCTGTTTTTAAATAGTATTTGATATGAGCCATGTCCGCTCTTCCATAATGAAATATTTTTGTAGTATTTTCATCAGTAAGTAATTTTGTTAAATTTGGAGCGTTGTAATTCTTTCTATCAAATTGGATTATGTGGGCATCCGAATTTCCTGAAGATATCTGAATTAAACAAAGGGGATCTCGTCTGACATTAAGACCCATAAACTCACCATCAACAGCTATTAGATTGCCTAAATCTAAATCATCTGGTAAATCATTTTTGTGAAGTTGAATATTATTACTCATATCTAAACATATATAATGGAATTCAAATGAAAGCAAAAAATTGTCTGATTTTTGGTGGCAGTGGTCAAATTGGTCGAAACTTAATTAGGAAGCTAACAAAAAATAACTATAGAGTAACAGTTGTTACTAGAAATATTCATCAAAAAAGTTACATAATTAAAACACAAGCTAATGCAGGGTATATTGATGTAGTAGAGGCCAATATTTTTGATGAAAATAAAATTAGAAGTCTTTTTAAAAAAGCAGATATTTGCATAAATTTAATTGGAATTTTATTTGAAAAAAAACGTGGCAATACATTTAAAAATATCCATTCAGTTTTACCTTCATTGTTAGCCAAACTCTGTAAAGAGTATAATCTTAAGCATTTTATCCATTTATCAGCTTTAGGAATAAATGATGCGATAGATTCTGATTATGCAAAAAGTAAATTAGAGGGAGAAGATAATGTATTAAAAAATTTCCCGTTAGCTACAATCTTAAGACCATCAGTGGTATATTCTGTAGATGATAACTTTACTACAAACTTTATGACTTTGCTAAATAGATTACCAGCTTTTCCAATCTATTATGAAGGTAATACAAAATTTACACCAATTCATTGTTCTGATTTAACAGATACTATTTATCACGTTATCTCTAAAAATATTTATTCAAAAATAATTGAATGTACTGGTCCAGAAATCATAACCTTCAAAGAGCTTTTAGAAAAATTACAGATATTAATTGGAAAAAAAAGAATTTTGTTACCTTTCCCATTGCCAATTGCTAATTTGACAGCAAGAATTTTTGAAATGTTACCAACTCCGTTACTTACAAGAGATCAATTGAGATTACTAAAATATGACAATGTTTCGTCTGGAAAATACAAAACTAATTCAGATATTGGAATTCCTAGTGTTAGATTCTTTGATCAAGAAGTTAAAAAGTATTGTTATATGTGGAGAGAAGGTGGCCAATTTTCCACTGAAAAATATTTAACAAATAAAGATTTAGAGAACAATATTAACAATTAGTTTTTAAGCAGACTTAATTTTTTTCTCAATAAATTCTGGCACTTCTTCTTTGTCTGTAACTTCCTCTTTTTTACCTTTAGGTTGGTAAGCATATAAAAGGTGCAACTTACAATAAGAAAAGTCTTTTAATGAAGATCTACCACAAAAATAAAATGATTTTTCATCTGGATGCCCAATTGGCCATTTACATGAACTTTCATCTAATTCTTCTAATTGCTTAGGATTTTCTGGCTCAAAGTCTTTTTCAATAATTAAGGATTTAAATTTACTTTTTCTACCTCTTTTGCTTTTGATATTTTTTTCTTCTAAAGAATTTTCAAAATTTTGATTTGAAGTTGCAGCTCTAGTTTTAATTTTTGCTGAAAGGTTTAATCTGTGGGCCTTACCAATTACAGCATTCCTGCTAATACCACCAATTATCTCAGCAATTTGGCTTGCGGTATTTCCTTTACCCCAAAGTTCTTTAAGTTTATTAACTTTTTCTTCGTTCCAGCTCATATCAACATATTGTATTATAGTTTATTAAAATCACAATATACTGATATAATAAAAAATTAAACAAGCAAAATCTCAAAGTTATCAACAAAAATAAATTAAAATTGGTTTATAGGTATTTTCAATCATCACTTGTATCTAATAATTAAAATTTATAAAAACTGATTAAAATTATGAGCTATTTAGCAAAAAATTATAATAGAAAAAAAATTTCATTTAAATATGGAAAGGGAAGTTTTTTATATTCAAATAATGGAAAAAAATATTTAGATTTTGTTCAAGGTATAGCTGTAAATTCTTTAGGACACGCACATCCCAAATTGGTAAATGCTGTAATCAAACAATCAAAAAAACTTTGGCATGTTTCAAATGCATTTCAAATTCCAGAAGGAGAAATGTTGGCTAAAAAATTAGCTAAAAAAACTTTTGCTGACTATGTTATGTTTCAAAATAGTGGCGCAGAAGCAACAGAAGCTGCAATAAAAATTGCAAGAAGATATTTTTATTCAATTGGAAAACCAAAAAAAAACAGAATTTTATGTGTCAAAAATAGTTTTCATGGAAGAACACTAGCAGCAATATATGCAAGTGGCTCAAAAAAAATGACTGAGGGTTTTGGACCAAAAGTAAATGGATTTGATCATTTTGATTTTGGTAACCATAAATCTTTAAAAAAGAAAATTACAAAAAACACTGCAGCTATAATGGTTGAAACTATTATGGGTGAAGGTGGTATCAAGGTAATTCCTGATTGGTGTTTAAAAGAGCTTAGAAAAATTTGTGATAAAAAAAATATTCTTCTAATATTAGATGAGGTGCAATGTGGAATTGGAAGATCAGGTGATTTCTTTGCTTTTGAAAAATCTAGAGTAAAACCAGATATTGTTCCAATTGCAAAAGGTATAGGAGGTGGATTTCCAATTGGGGCAGTTTTAATGAATAAAAAAGTTGCTTCAGGAATGACAGCAGGAACTCATGGATCTACTTTTGGTGGCAATCCATTAGCAATGACTGTTGGAAATTCAGTAATGGATATAATTTCAAATAAGAAATTTTTAAAAAATGTGAAAAGTATTTCAGAATATTTTTTAACCAATCTTATTAAAATTCAAAAAGAATATCCCAATATTATTAAAGAAATAAGAGGTAGAGGCCTGTTAATTGGAATACAGCTTAAAACAGATCAAACAAAATTTATAAAGAAACTTATGGATAATAATTTATTAACAATAAGAGCAGCTGAAAATGTTGTTAGAATTTTACCACCACTTAATGTAAAAAAGAATGAAATCAACCAATCGCTTAAAATAATAAAAAAAGTTTGTTCAGAATTAAATTAAAATGAATCATTTTATAAATTTGAAAGATATACCAGCTAAAGATCTTAGAAAAATCATTGTTGATGCAAAAAAAAGAAAAAAACTTAGAAAAAAATTAAGTACTTTAGAGGTTGATAAAGGGTCTCCATTAAAGGGTAAAATGCTTATCCAGATGTTTGAAAAAGCAAGTTCGAGAACTAGAATAAGCTTTTATTTGGCAATAAAGCAGCTTGGTGGAGGAACTTTAACCCTAAGATCCAATGAATTACATCTTGGCCAAGGTGGTGAAAGCATATCAGATACAGCCAAGATACTGTCAACTTATGGTGATGGTTTTATGTTAAGAACAGATAGTGATAAAAAAATTGAAGATTTTAAAAATTATTTATCAATCCCAATAATAAATGGTCTAAGCCCATCTTCACACCCAACTCAAGTTTTGTCTGATGTTTTTACTGCTGAAGAAATAAAAAAAAAACCAATTTCAAAATTAAATATTTGCTGGATAGGAGATTCTAATAATGTTTTAGATAGCTTAATAGCAGCGTCTGTAAAATTTTCATTTAAACTTAGCATAGGATGTCCAAAAAACTTTGAACCAGGCGAGGAAGTTAGAGTGTGGGTAAAGAATAATAACAAAAAAATATTTATTTATAATGATCCTAAAAAAGCTGTCATAGGAGCTGATGTTATATTTTCAGATAAAGTTATTTCTCTAAACGATAAAGTAAATAAAAAAAAAAAAATTGAACAATTTAAAAAATTTAAAATAGATAAAAAATTAATGAGTTATGCAAAGAAAGATTGCATTTTTCTTCATTGTTTACCTCGTGGGTCTGAAGTAAGTGATGAAGTTTTTTTAGGAAAAAAATCCCACGTATGGCAACAAGCTCTTAACAGAGTTCATGTCCAAAAAAGTATTTTATTATATTGTTTTGGAAAATTAAGGTAGTGGTACAGGATTATCTGAATTTTGATTTAAGTACTTTATAACTGAGGCTCTATCTTTTTCTTTTCTAAGTCCTGCGTATGCCATTTTTGTACCTTTAATATATTTAGCTGGTTTTTTTAAAAACCCATTTAATTCTTCAAATGTCCAATTTTTATTGTAAGCAGCTAAAGCTTTAGAATATTTGTAATCAGCAACTCCTCCAACTTTTCTTTCAACCACATTATATAATGCAGGGCCAATTTTGTTTTTACCACCCTTAACTATTGAGTGACAAGCTGCACATTTTTTGAAAATTTTTTCACCTACAGTCACATCTCCCATTGACATCAATGTTGCTATATCAATTTTTTCTTCTACTGTTGTTTCCGTGGAAGACGATACAGTTGTAGGCTGTTCAACTTCTACTGCATAACCAGGAGTTTTTGGTTTTTCCACATGAAATACGACACTTGACAGTTTTCCAATACCAATAACTAAAAGAGCTACCATCAATACAGCGGCGACTATTTTATTAATTTCAAAAGAATCCATTTTTCTAAATATTATGTAGGAACATATATCACGATAAATTGAAAAATTACTAAAATTTAATGTATAAATTTGCCTCTATTTCTATTTAATAGGCATAAATATAATTCAATTATTAATGAAAACATTAACCATTATACCTTCAAGATTATCAGCAACAAGACTGCCTGGTAAGCCTTTGCTAAAAATAAATGATTTATCAATTATATCTCATGTATTTAGAAGGGCTCAGGAAGCTAATATTGGCGAAGTAATCGTTGCAACAGAAGATCAAGAAATAGCAGATGATGTTATTAAAAATGGAGGTAGAGCTATTTTAACAAGTAAAAATCATAGAACTGGAACTGATAGAATTTATGAGGCATTCGAAATGTTAAAGATTAGAGATGTGGATTTAATATTGAACTTACAAGGTGATGAACCTGCAATTAATATTAAGGACATCATAAACTTAAATAAAAAAATGGTAAGTAGTCAATCTAAAATGGGTACGCTTGCTGCAACAATGAAAGATCTCAAAGATTTAGAAAATGAAAATATAGTAAAAGTTATTACTAAAAAAGATTTAAATGAAGATGAGTTTTCTAAAGCAGATACCTTTCTAAGAAGTTCATCAAAAATAGCAAATATTTATCATCACATAGGAATCTATTGTTATTCAACAGAAACATTGAAAAAATTTGTTGAGCTTAATCAATCAAAAAATGAAATTGAAAATAGACTGGAACAGTTAAGAGCACTAGATAATAATATAGAAATAAATGTTGCTCTTGCTAGCTCCTCTCCAATAGGAGTAGACACTAAAGAAGATTATCTGGCCTTAAAAAAAATTATGGAATATAAAGTTTAATGAGTAAAATTTATTTTCAAGGAACTTTTGGTGCATATTCTCATTTAGCAGCTTTATCAGTTGATCCAGATGCAGAAATAATACCCTGTAAAACATTTGATGAATGTTTTAATAGAGCGAGTTTAGAACCAGAGTGCAAAATAATCATTCCTGAGTCTAATAGAATTACAGGAAATATTGGTATTGAATATTTAATCTTTAAACACAGACTTAATATATACAAAGAACATTTTCAAAAAATAGAACACAATTTGCTTGGTCAGCCTGGTGCAAAACTTAATGACATTAAAGAAGTATATTCTCATGCTCAAGGTTTGTCTCAATGTTCAAAATTTATAAAAGAGAATAATATAGTGGAACATATTAGAGCTGATACAGCTGGTTCTGCAGAAATGATCTCAAAAACAAAAGATGTTAAGCAAGCTGCAATAGCCTCTTCTTTAAGTGCTGAAATTTATGGATTAGATATTGTTAAAAAAAATATTGAAAATGAAAGTGGTAATTTAACAAGGTTTTTAGTTATGGGAAAAAATATTTCTCAACCTGAATTCGGAGAAAAAAAATATATTACTTCGTTTTTATTTAAGCTTAAAAGTAAGCCAGCAGCTCTTTATCAATCTCTTGGTGGTTTTGCAATTAATGGAGTTAACTTAACAAAATTACAGAGTTATCCTGAAAAAAATACATTCGACTCATTCTTTTTTTTATGTGATCTGGATGGACATATAGAAGATCCAAAAGTTCAAAAATCTTTGGAGGAACTAGGACTTCATTGTGAAGATTTTCACGTCTTAGGTGTTTTTGAGGCTGATAAGTTAAGAGATAAAAAAAAATAAACTTTTCTTGTAGAATAGAAAATATAACTGCTATAATAGTTCTGGAGGCTAGAGGTGGATGCTGCTTGAACCCGACCAGATCCTAACGGAAGCAGTCGTAGAGACAGTTATTCAGGTTCTAGTCTCCTTAAAATAAATTAAATGAACAACAACTCTAAAGTATTAGCTTTAAAATATAGACCACAAACTTTTGATGATCTTATTGGTCAAGAAGTAGTGGCTGAAACTATAACTAACTCCATTAAAGCAGATAAAATTCCTAACGCCTATCTATTCACTGGAATTAGAGGAATTGGCAAAACTACAACAGCTAGAATAGTTGCTAAAGCGCTCAATTGTTTAAATGGCATTGAAAATCTGTGTAAGAAAGATCTATGTGAAAATTGTAAATCTATAGCTAACTCAAGCCACATCGATGTGCTTGAAATGGATGCTGCAAGCAAAACAGGAGTTGATGATGTGAGAGATCTAATTGAATTTTCTAGATATGGCCCAACGTCAGCAAAATACAAGATTTTTATAATTGATGAAGTTCATATGCTTAGTAAACAGGCATTTAATGCTTTGTTAAAAACGCTAGAAGAACCACCAGAATATCTAAAATTTATTTTTGCAACAACAGAAATTAAAAAAATACCAATTACAGTAGTGTCAAGATGTCAAAGATTTGATTTGTCTAGAATTAAATCATCAGAATTATTTGAGTTTATTAAAGATATTAAAGAAAAAGAAAAAGGTAAAGCTTCAGATGAAGCTTTGAAGCTGATTGTTAAAATATCAGAAGGGTCTGTAAGAGATGCCTTATCTTTATTGGATAGAGCCTTGTTGAGCTTAGATGAAAAAACAGAACTAGATCTTAATGCTGCACAAAAAATTTTTGGATATTTTGATAAGTCTCAATTAATTAATTTATTTGAATTAATATTGAGAGGTGATGAGGAAAAAGTTATTAATATTTATAGAAAAATTTATGATCAAGGTGTTGAACCAAAAGTATTTATGAATGATTTTTTGGAAATACTTTATTATTTTAAAAATATTAGCTCATTATCTCTGGAAAGTACAAATTTCTCTCTTAATGATGAGGAGTTTTCAAAAATCAAAGATATTTCTAATCAGGTAGATTCTGAAGTTTTAATATTATTTTGGCAGTTTGCAATATCCTCACTTGAAGAATTAGATATTGTTTCCAATCAACATCTATCAATAGAAATGTTTTTAATAAGATTAATGCATTTAAGTTTAATTAAGTTAAACAAAAATTTAGATCAAGAAGAAAGTAATGATACTTTAGTTAATCATAGAGTCAAAGAAGAAAACGAACAGAAGTTAGAGGAAAATTCAAGAGCTGTTAATCAAATTAAAAATATAGCTCAAGAGGAAAAACAGAAACCAGAAGTTAAACCAGAGATAAAAGCAATTGATAAAAGTTTAATCAATTCATTTGACGATCTTCTTAGTGTCTGTACTTTGAAAAAAGAAATTAAATTGAAATATGAATTGGAAAAAAATGTAAATTTAGTAAAATTTGAAAAAAATAGAATTGAAATTTCATTTAATGATAATTTAGATAAAGATTTTGTAAAAGATCTTTCTTCAAAACTCTATGAATGGACCGATGAAAGGTGGATTATTACTTTTAGTAAATCTAAAGGTGAGATGTCAGTTAAAGAAAAACAAAAAAATAAAAAAGATGAATTAATAAATGAGGTTAAAAGCTTAGAGATTTATAAGAAAGTAATGGAAAAATTTCCTGATGCAGAACTTATAGATGTAAAGTTAAATGAAAAAAAAGAGGATAAAAATGAATGATTTTAGTAAGATTTTGGATAAGGCTAAGGAGCTAGAGGCCAAAATGAAAGAAAGCCAAGAAAAAATTAAAGAAATAAAAGCTGAAGGAGTTTCGGGCTCTAATTCAGTTAAAATTACTCTTGATGGTGAAGGAGAGATGCAAAAAATTCAATTATCAGATGAAATTATTAAGGAAGATAAGACGATAATAGAAGATCTAATTGTTGCTGCTCATAATAGCGCAAAATCACAGTTAAAAACAAAAACCACAGAGGAAATTTCTAAAGCCACAGGAGGTTTTGGAATACCTGGTTTTAAGTGGCCATTATAATAAATGCAAAATATTAATGAGATTGAGGAGTTAATTAAATTAATTTCAAAGCTTCCTGGCTTAGGCCCTAAGTCAGCTAAAAGAATTGTTCTTAAATTAATCAATAATCGAGATGAATTAGTTAAACCAATGGCAAGCACATTAGCTCAGGTTTATAAAAACGTAACAAGATGTAATTCATGTGGTTCATTAAAATCTAATTTAAATGGGTGTGTAAATTGTGAAAGTGTAAAAGAAAAATATACAAAAATTTGTGTTGTGGAAGATGTTGCAGATCAGTGGTCAATTGAAAACTCAAATATCTTTCAAGGATATTTTCATATTTTAGGTGGAACAATTTCTTCAATAGGACAAAGAAAAGAAGATCTTTTAATTAACTCTTTAGTAGAACGAGTGAACAGAGAGGGCATTGAAGAGGTTATACTTGCAACAAGCGCGACTGTTGAGGGACAGACAACCGCGTACTATATTCAAGATAGTTTAAAAAACACTAATGCAAAAGTTACTAAATTAGCTCAAGGATTACCAGTTGGTGGTGAAATTGAAAATTTAGATGATGGAACTTTATTTTCTGCTTTTAAGAATAGAGCTAATTTAAATTCTAATTCAGATTAAATTTTTTTTTTAATCTGTTTTGATGCAACAATGGTTCAGTGTAACCTGAAGGCTGTTCTTTACCTTTGAAAATTAAGTTACATGCAGTCTGAAAAGCTAAAGATCGGTCAAAGTCGTCGGACATTTTAGTGTATCCAGTTCTTCCACTTCGTGTGTGAGCAGAATCTTTTTCATTTTGTTTGTCCACTATTTTGGCCATTTCTTTCATAATTTCAGTAACCTGAATTTTAGTAGTAATTCCATGATGTATCCAGTTAGCAATATGTTGTGAAGATATTCTAAGTGTTGCTCTATCTTCCATCAGCCCAATGTTGTTTATATCTGGAACTTTAGAACATCCTACACCTTGATCAATCCATCTAACTACATAACCAAGTAATGTTTGTGCAGAGTTTGATATTTCACTATTTATTTCTTCAACTGACCAATTTGGTCTGTTTGCAACAGGAACTGTTAAAAGATCATCTAATTTTGCTTTTTCTCTTTTTAAAATATTTTTTTGTTCATCAAAGATATTGATTTCGTGATAATGTAATGAATGTAAGGCAGCCGCTGTTGGAGAGGGAACCCAGGCACAATTAGCTCCTGCTTTTAAGTGTCCTGTTTTTTGCTCCATCATATCTTTCATTTTATCAGGCATTGCCCACATTCCTTTTCCAATTTGAGCCTTTCCAGATAAACCACATTTTAGCCCAACATCAACGTTGTTATTTTCATATGCCAAAATCCATTTAGAAGATTTCATATCTCCTTTCTTGATCATTGGTCCAGCCTCCATTGAAGTATGCATTTCATCACCTGTTCTGTCTAAAAACCCAGTATTAATAAAGAAAACTCTATTTTTTAGAGTTCTTATACATTCCTTTAAATTTGATGATGTTCTTCTCTCTTCATCCATAATTCCTATTTTACAAGTGTATTTTTTTAAACCCAATACTTCCTCAACTTTCGAAAAAATTAAATTTGTAAATTCAGTTTCATCTGGACCATGCATTTTAGGTTTTACTATATAAATAGATCCTGTTCTTGAATTTGTTTTATTTTTTAAATCATGAATTGCTGCAGTCACAGTAATAAATGCATCCATAATACCTTCGGGCACCTCGTTACCATTGCTTAAAATTATTGAAGGGTTAGTCATTAAGTGACCAACATTTCTAACCAATAATAAACTTCTTCCATGCAATTTTAGTCCTTTTCCATCTTTTGAAATATAACTTCTGTTTGGATTCAGTTTTCTTTCAAACAATTTACCATCTTTTTCAAATTGTGTTTTAAGATTACCCTTCATCAAACCAAGCCAGTTTCTATAGCAAACAACTTTATCTTCAGCATCTACTGCAGCCACACTGTCTTCGTTATCACAAATTGTTGAGACAGCAGCTTCTAAAATTATATCACTAATCCCAGCATGATCTTGTTGAGCACTAAAAGCTCTTGGATCTCTTAAAATTTCAATATGTAAGTTATTGTTTTTTAATATAATTGCCGAAGGATTATCGGCTTCACCTCTATGACCAATAAATTTTTGTTCTTCAGCTAGATCAAATATATCGGCACCCTTAAGAGTTTTTAACTTACCTTCTTTAATGGCAATACTCGTAATTTTGTGCCAACTAAGATTTTTAAGTGGAAAATGCTTATCTAGAAAATCTCTTGAATATTTAATAACCATTTCTCCTCTTAAAGGGTCATACCTCTCAGATACACTATCTTCAGATTGTTCTATAACATCAGTTCCATATAGACTATCGTACAAACTCATCCATCTTGCATTTGCTGCATTAAGAGCATAACGTGCATTCATAATTGGTACGACTAGTTGTGGTCCTGCTATTTTTGTTATTTCTTCATCCACATTTTCAGTTTCTATTGAAAAATCTTCTCCTTCTTTTTTTAAATATCCAATCTCATATAAAAACTTTTTATATTCATCTAGTTTAATTTCGTTACCTTTGTTTTTAATATGCCAATCATCAATTTTTTTTTGCAGAGTTTCTCTAAAGTTAATTAATTCTCTATTTTGAGGCTCAAGTTCATTAACAGTTTTCTCAAACCCTAACCAAAATTTATCAGATGAAATACCTGTATCTGGTAATAGCTCTTCATTAACAAAATTTAACAAACTTTCTGAAACTTTGAGAGCATGAATGTTTATATATTTATCTGGCATAGCACTTTAGTTACCCCATCTGTATTTTTGCCTGAGAGTTTTGCTCCTTCGGCGGAAATTAATCTCTTTCCAGAGTGTTATGCTTTGATCGGTCCTTTTGCCTGAGAGTTTCCGGGGTGGTTGCTCCTTCGGCGCTAAAATGTTGATAGTCTCTCCCGATTAGAAATTTGTATCGTTTAAATATTTTAAGTCAATTAATAATGTTAAAAATTAGTTTTAATTTACATTTTATTGCCTTTTTTATAATTTAAGTTTCTATTATAAACAATTAATGAAAAATTATCTTAATTTTGAAACTGATATTAAAAATTTAGAATCTGAGATAGAGAAATTAAAAGATCCGTTCAATCAAGACGGTCTTTCAGAAGTGGATACTCAAAAAATATCTAGTACGCAAGCCGAGCTAGATAAAAAATTAAAAGATATCTATTCCAACCTTGATCCCTGGCAAACCACGATGGTTGCTCGCCATGAGGATAGACCGAAATCAAAGTTTTTCATTGATAATTTGTTCGATGATTTCATTTCTTTATCAGGAGACCGTTTTTATGGTGAGGACAAATCTGTTTTAACTGGATTTGCTAAATTTAATGGCACTTCAGTTTTAGTAATAGGTCAAGAAAAAGGTGAAAATTTAGAAACTAGAATTGAAAGAAATTTTGGAATGATGAGACCCGAAGGTTATCGTAAAACAATTCGATTAATGAATTTAGCAAATAAATTTAACATTCCAATAATATCATTTATAGACACACCAGGAGCTTATCCGGGTGTAGGAGCTGAAGAAAGAGGTCAGGCAGAGGCTATTGCTAAATCAATCGAATGTTGCATGGAACTAAGTGTTCCAACTTTAGCAATTATTATCGGAGAAGGTGGATCAGGAGGAGCAATAGCATTAGCATCATCTAATAAAGTAATAATGTTAGAAAATGCTATTTATTCTGTAATTTCTCCAGAAGGGTGTGCAACTATTTTGTGGAGAGATCCCAAAAAAATGCTTGATGCTGCAAAAGCAATGAAACTCTCAGCAAAAGATTTATTAGAATTAAAAGTTATTGATGAAATTATTCCTGAGCCACTAGGTGGCGCTCATAGAGATAGAGATCAAATGATAGAAAGTTTAAGAGATTCTATATCAAAAAATCTAAACTATTTTAAAGATTTATCGTCAGAAGAAATAATGAATGAAAGAAAAAATAAGTTTTTAAAAATTGGACGAAATCAAGGATTTATCAGTAACTCTGAAGATTTAAGTACTTTAACAATTAAAAATAATCATTTTGATAAAATTTTGAAATCAAAAAAAGTTTTAATTGGATCAATAATTGCAGGTTTAGTTTTATTGTTTGCTGTTTTTAGTCTGTTCTAAATTTATAAAGCACCACAGCAATGCTTAAATTTTTTACCCGAGCCACATGAGCAAGGTTCATTTCTACCAATTTTTTTACCACTTTTAATTTGATCTACCATAGATTTTTTGTTTTCCTCTTGTTGCTCTGTAACAACTTTTAAATTCATTAAAATAGTTACAAAATCTAATTTTAATTTATCAAGAAGATTAGAAAATAGATCAAAAGCCTCTTTTTTATACTCAATTAAGGGATCTCGTTGCCCATAAGATCTAAGTCCAATTACTTGTCTCAGTTGTTCAAGATATTGAATGTGAGATTTCCAATTAAGATCAATCGATTGTAAAAAAATTCTTTTTTCAATTTCTTTTGCGTGATCTTCACCTAAAATTTTTATCCTTTCTTCTCTAGACTCTGAAAATTTATTGATGATTTTTTCTTTAAGTTCGCTATCTTTTGCAGAAATTAATACTTTTAACTCTGATTCATCAAAACTTTTACCAATAATTTGTCTCAGACGATTACTAAACTCGCTACTTTTAGGATTTGATAAATTTTGAATTTTTAATTTAATAATTTCTTGAATAATTTCTTTCAAAAATTCATCAGAGTAGTCAAATATATTTAGACTATTCATTGCATTTTTTCGTTGAGAAAATATGACATGCCTTTGATCGTTCAAAACATTGTCAAATTTGATTAAAGTTTTTCTAATATCAAAGTTTCTTGCCTCAACTTTTTGCTGAGCTCTTTCCAACGCTTTATTGATCCAAGGGTGATCTATGCTCTCCCCATCTTTAAGTCCTAATTTTTCTAACATTTTATTCATAGACTCTGATCCAAAAATTCTCATTAAATCATCTTCAAGACTTACATAAAAGATTGAGCTACCTTCGTCACCCTGTCTGCCAGCTCTACCTCTTGCCTGATTATCTACTCTTCTTGACTCCATTCTTTCTGTTCCAACTACAAATAGCCCACCTAAAGATTTTATTTTGTTTTTATTTGTTTTAAGTTGATCCTCTTCGATAGATCCTTTTTTACCACCAAGTTGAATATCTACACCTCTTCCAGATATGCTTGTTGTGATAATTACTGATTTTTCTTTACCTGCATTAGCTATTATATCTGCTTCATTTTCATGATTTTTAGCATTTAATACAACATGCTTAATATTTTTTTTCTTTAACAAGGTTGAATAGATTTCTGATTTGTTGATGCTTGATGTAAAAATTAGAATTGGTTGGCCAGCATTATGATGCTCAACAATTTTTTCAATAATCGCATCATTTTTTTCTTTTTCTGTTCTAAAAATTTGATCATTGTAATCTTTTCTAATCATTTCATTATTAGTTGGAATAATCACAACAGTTAGATTGTAGATTTCAAAAAATTCTTCAGCTTCAGTTGCAGCAGTACCAGTACATCCAGATATTTTTTTATAAAGTTTAAAATAATTTTGATATGTTATTGAAGCCAAGGTGTGATTTTCTGCTTGAATATTTATTCGCTCCTTTGCTTCTAATGCTTGATGTAAGCCATCACCAAATCTTCTACCCTCAAGTATTCTACCGGTCAGTTCATCTATAATTTTTAAGCTTTCATCCTTAACTATATAATCTTTACCTTTTTCAAATAAATGATTAGCACGAAGTGCCTGATTGACATGATGTACTAAGTGTAAATTTTCTGGATCATAAAAGTTATTATTTTTTAAAATGCCTGCATCAGAAAAAATTCTTTCTACATTATTAATTCCATCATTTGTTAAAAGAATACTTTTTTCCTTTTCATCTATTTCATAATCTTTATTATTTAAATGCTTTATAAGCTTATCGATAGCAAGATACTGAGCTGTCTTATCCTCAGCTGAACCTGATATAACTAATGGTGTTCTGGCTTCATCGATCAGACACGAATCTATCTCATCAACTATAGAAAATGAATGTTCTCTTTGAACCATTTCATTTTCTGAAAATTTCATATTGTCTCTAAGGTAATCAAATCCTAACTCACTATTTGTGGCATATGTGATGTCACAATTATAATTTTTCTTTCTTTCATTATCATCTTGATCGTTATTGATGTAACCAGATGACAAACCTAAAAAGTTATAGATTTGTCCCATTTCTATCGAGTCTCTTTTTGCTAGATAATCGTTAACAGTAACAATATGAACACCTTTTTCAGCAAGAGCATTTAAATAGGCAGCAAGAGAAATTGTGAGAGTTTTCCCTTCCCCAGTTCTCATCTCTGCAATTTTTCCTTCGTGAAGGACAACTCCACCGATCATTTGAACATCAAAGTGTCTTTCATTACGGGTTCTTTTTGAAGCCTCTCTTACTAATGCAAATGCCTCTGGTAAAAGCTCATCTAAGTTTTTTCCTTGATTAATTTGATCTTTATATTCTTGAGTTTTTTTTGGAAAATCTAAGTCATCTAGTTTTTTAAATTCATCTTCAAGTGAATTAATTGTATTTACAATTTTACCAATTCTATCCAACTCTTTTTGATTGCTAGATTTAATAAATTTTGTGATTAGATTTAATGGATTAAACATGAGTATTTGATTTATTCTTTACATATATTGTTTAATATATGTATTAAATAATTATTTTAAACACTATGGGAATTAATTTATCAAACTTTTTATCTTCAAAATCAAAAAATGCTAGAATGATTGATTTTCAAGACCTTGATCATGTTGATGGTCTGTCTATTTCTGTTGTTAGTGCAAATTTGTACAATGATAATAGAGATGACTTAGCCATGTTTTATTTTAGAGATGGAACCAATTATGCCTCAGTATATACGCAGTCAAAAATAGTATCTGAGAATATTAAGTGGAATTTAAATAACAATAGCAAAAGAATTTATTCTCTTCTAGTTAACACGCGGAATGCTAATGCTTTTACGGGTAAACAAGGATATGAAAGTTTAAAAAAATTATCAGAAACTATTTCATCTGAATTAACTAAAAAACAAAAGCAAGATGAAGATATTGCAAAAAAAATTATACCAAAAGATATAATGTTTGGTTGCACAGGAACTATTGGAGAACCTTATCCCTATGAAAAAATTTTTAATCAAATCCCAATTTTAATTGATAAAATTAAATATACCCAAAACAAATTTATTTGGATGAAAGCTGCACTTAGTATTATGACAACCGATACTAAGCCAAAGATAGCAATGGAAGAATGTACAATTTCTAATAAAAAAATTAAGATTTATGGAATAGCAAAAGGCTCAGGGATGATCCATCCAAATATGGCAACTACCCTAGCTTATGTGTTTACGGATGCGAAAATATCAAATGATATTTTAAACAAGTTGCTTAAAAAAAATATATCAACAACTTTTAATGCCATAACTTGTGATGGTGATACAAGTACTAATGATATGGCAACTATTTTTGCAACTGGTAAAGCAGATAATGCTCAAATTAAAAATATTAATGATAAAAAAATAAAAAAATTTGACAAGTCTCTAAACAAGGTTTTGTTAAATTTAGCAAAAAGGGTGGTTTCAGATGGCGAGGGATCTTCAAAGTTTGTGACAGTTAATGTTAAAAAGTGCAAATCAGAAATAGAGGCTAAGCAAATTGCTTTTTCAATTGCTAACTCACCATTAGTTAAAACCGCAATTGCTGGTGAGGATCCTAATTGGGGCAGAATAATTATGGCAATAGGCAAAGCTGGACCAAAAATAAATTTGAAAAAACTTTTAATTAAATTTGGAAATTTGAAAATTGTAAAAGATGGAAAATTGTATCAAAATTATGATGAAACAAACACTGCAGAATATATGAAAAACGAAAATATTGATCTCGATATTGAAATTTTTACAGGAAAGAAAAGTTTTACTGTTTATACAATGGACTTTACAAAAAAATATATTGATATTAATGCAGACTATAGAAGCTAGTCGTATTGAAAATTTTACAATGATTATTATTTCTAGAATATGATTAAATACAAATTGGCATGCAAAAATTGCGAAACTACTTTTGACAGTTGGTTTGCTTCATCTAAGGAATTTGAAAAATTAAAAAAAAAACATCTTTTAGTCTGTCATATTTGTAATTCTACGAAAGTAGACAAAACACTTATGGCACCAAGTGTGAGGAATAACAAAAAAAATACAAAAAATGATTTACAACTAGATAAATATGACAATGTAAAAAAAACTATTAAAAGTTATCAAAAATTTATTAAAGAAAATTTTAAGTTTGTTGGTGAAAATTTTGCTTATGAAGCCAGATCTATACACTATAATCCTAAAAAAAAATCCAAAGGTATCTATGGAAATGCTTCCAAGAAAGATCTTACTGAACTTAAAGAAGAGGGTATTGATGCTCAGATGATACCCTGGGTAGAGGACAAAGATAATTAGAGTTTTATAGATTTTATAATATAATTAATTGAAGTATCTGAAGAAACACTCCATTCATCTTTAATTATATTAAAATTCATTCCATCTAACTTTTCTAATTTTAAATTATTTTTGTTTAAAATTTTTTTAAGATCTTCTGGTTTAACAAATTTTTCCCAATCATGAGTTCCTATTGGAAGCCACCTCAAAACATATTCAGCCCCAATTATTGCAAACATATACGATTTTAATGTTTTATTAAGAGTTGCAACGAACATAAGGCCATTTTTTTTAAGAAGTTTTGAACAAGAATTTATAAAAAAATTGATATCTTCAACATGTTCAACTATTTCCATATTTAAAATGACATCAAATTTTTTTTGAATTTTTAATTTTTCAGGTGATGTACATAAATAATTAATTCTAAGATTACTTTTTTTTGCATGCAATTTTGCAATATTAATATTTTTATTTGATGCATCAATTCCAGTTACATTTGCACCCAATCTTGTCATTGGTTCAGAAAGAAGTCCACCTCCACATCCTATATCTAATATATTGATTTTATCTAAAGGTTTTTGTTTAGCTTTTAGTTTAAAACTACTAATAATATTTTCTTTAATATATCTAATTCTTATTGGGTTAAATTTATGAAGTGGTTTAAATTTTCCGCTTGGGTCCCACCATTCAGCTGCCATTTTTGAAAATTTTTCAATTTCTTTTTTATTTACACTGCTCATAATCGATAATTAGTTGACATAACAACTAAGATGTATTTTATCAATTATTTATTAAATTATAATAAATATATTTGATCAATGAAAACTGTTGTTTTAAAGTTTGGTGGAACTTCTGTAGGAAGTATCGATAGAATTAAAAAGGTATGTAAAATTATATCTTCCTACAAAAAGAAGAAATATAAAGTTGTAGTAATCTCCTCTGCTATGAGCGGTGCTACTAATGAACTAGTTAATAAATCAAGGTTAATTAGTAACAATTTTGATAAGGCTGAATATGACACTTTATTGTCTGCAGGCGAACAGGTTTCTTGCGCCTTAATTGCGGGAAGATTAAATCATGATGGTTTTAAGTCTAGATCTTGGTTATCTTGGCAGATACCGATTATAACTGAGGGCCCATACTCAGCAGCAAGAATTAATAAAGTGGTTTCAAAAGGATTAAAGAACTATCTTAAAACTGGAGGTATTCCAGTGATCACTGGTTTTCAAGGAATAAACAAAAATTATAGACTTACAACTATTGGCAGAAGTGGTTCAGATGCTACAGCAATAATGTTAGCTAAATTTATTAAAGCAGATGAGTGTATAATTTATACTGATGTAGATGGTGTTTATACTACGGATCCTAGACAGTACAAAAATGCAAAAAAAATTAAAAAAATATTTTATGATGAAATGTTAGAGATGGCATCTTTAGGCTCAAAAGTTATGCAACCAACTTCTGTTCAAGATGCAAAATTAAACAAAATAGACATACAAGTTAAATCCTCATTTGTTTCAAAGCCCGGAACGTTGATCACAAATTCTTCCAAAGCCTTTAGTGATCAAATAATAACTGGAATTTCATCAACAAAAAATGATGCAAAAATTACAATTGAAGGAGTTAAAGATAGACCAGGAGTAGCAGCGTCAATTTTTAAACCACTATCTCAAAATTTGATAAATGTAGACATGGTTGTTCAGAATATTTCACTTAATGGCAAAGAAACAGATCTTACATTTACAATCAAATCTGATGATTTAAAAAAAACAGAAAAATTTATAAAGCAGAATAAAAAAATATCTTACAAAAAATTATCTTTTGATAAAGATGTATCTAAAGTTTCAATAATTGGAGTTGGTATGATAACAACTCCTGGAATTACTTATCGAATGTTTCAAGCTTTAGCTTCAAAAAAGATAAATATCTTGGTAATATCTACTTCTGAAATTAAAATTTCGGTTTTAGTTGCTACTAATCAAGTAAAAAAAGCTATAGCTGTATTGCATAAAGAATTTAAATTAGACTAAATTTTATGAGCCTCAGGCCCTTTAGAAATATTAATCGAAAAAAAACTAAAGTAATAAATGTTGGTGATGTAAAGATTGGTGGGGACAATCCAATTTCAGTTCAGTCAATGACAAATACTTTAACAACTGATGTTAAAGCTACAATCAGTCAAATAAATGCAATTCATGAAGAAGGAGCAGACATTGTAAGGGTTTCATGTCCAGATGAAGATTCTACAACAGCACTCAAAGACATAACTCAGAATGTAAAACTGCCAGTTATCGCAGATATTCATTTTCATCATAAGCGAGCAATAGAAGCTGCTGAAAATGGAGCAAAATGTTTGAGAATAAACCCAGGTAATATTGGTGATAAACAAAAAATTTATGATGTTTTAAGTGCAGCAAAAAATAATGATTGTTCGATAAGAATCGGTGTTAATGCAGGATCACTTGAAAAAGATATTCTTGAAAAATATAAAGAACCTTGTCCAGAAGCTTTAGTGGAAAGTGCTTTAAGAAATATAAAAATTTTAGAAGACCAAAATTTTTTTAATTTTAAAGTTAGCGTTAAGTCATCTGATGTTTTTTTATCAATTGCAGCTTACCGACAACTTTCAAAAGTAATGGATTATCCATTACATCTTGGAATAACAGAAGCTGGTAGTTTTGTTTCAGGAAGTGTTAAATCATCTATTGGGCTTGGAGCACTACTTTTAGATGGAATTGGGGACACCATTAGAATTTCGCTATCTGATGACCCGGTAAAAGAAATTAAAATTGGTAATGAAATTTTAAAGTCATTAGGATTAAGGAATAGAGGAGTTAAAATTATATCTTGCCCATCATGTGCGAGACAAGCATTTCAAGTAATTGATACTGTTAAGATTTTAGAGGAGAAACTATCACATATAAAAACTCCAGTTACACTATCTATAATTGGATGTGTAGTGAATGGACCTGGTGAAGCAGCGATGACTGATGTAGGTATTACAGGCGGTGGCAAGGGGAACAATATGCTTTATCTTTCTGGTGTTCAGAGTAAAAAAGTATTAACAAGTGAAATAATTGATAAAGTTGTCACTGAAGTTGAAAAAAAGGCTTCAGAATTAGAAAAAAAACAATGATACCAGCAAAAACAATTGAAGAACTTATATTAAAACATTCAACATTGGAAAAAGATTTATCATCTGGTGAAATTGACAAAAAGATTTTTGCAGAAAAATCAAAAGAGTATTCAGATGTTAACGAAATTATAGAAAATGCTAAAAAATATTTAGCATATGAGGATGACAAAAAAGACTTAGAAAAAATTTTAGATGATCATTCCTCAGATAAAGAATTAAAAGATATGGCTGAATTAGAATTATCAAATTTAAAGACTGAATTTGAGATAAATGAGAAAAAATTAAAACTATTTTTACTTCCAAAAGATGAAGCAGATAAAAAAAATGCAATCATAGAAATAAGAGCAGGCACAGGAGGTTTAGAAGCAAGCCTATTTGCCTCAGATCTTTTTAAGATGTATGAAAAAGTTAGTCACAAAAAAAAATGGACATTAGAATTGATATCAATTTCAAGAAGTGATGCTGGAGGATTAAAAGAGGTTATCGCATCAATAAAAGGAACTAATATTTATTCAACTTTAAAATATGAAAGTGGCGTCCATAGAGTTCAAAGAGTACCAGATACTGAAACCCAAGGAAGAGTTCATACTTCAGCTGCAACAGTTGCAGTATTGCCTGAGGCAGAAGAAGTTGATTTAAAAATAAATGAGTCTGATCTAAGGATAGATGTTTTTAGAGCTGGTGGGCCAGGAGGACAATCAGTTAATACTACTGATAGTGCAGTTAGAATTACTCATATTCCAACAGGATTATCTGTTTCCCAGCAAGATGAAAAGTCTCAACATAAGAATAAAGCTAAAGGTATGAAAATTTTAAGGTCAAGGTTATATGAATTAGAAAGATCAAGAATTGACCAGGAAAGATCACAAGATAGAAAAACAAAAATAGGAACAGGGGATAGATCAGAAAGAATTAGAACTTATAATTTTCCCCAAGGGAGAGTCACAGATCATAGAATTAATTTAACGTTACATAGATTGGAAGAATTTTTAGAGGGTGAAGCTTTTGATGAAATGATCGAGTCATTAACTTTACAAGCTCAAGAAGACAGCTTAAGCAGTTTAAATTAAATGAACATTCAGTCAGCAGTTATAGAAGGAACAAATGTTTTAAAAAATAAATCTATTCCATCAGCTCAACTCGACACAGAAATTTTAATGGCTAAAGCTTTAGGTAAAAATCGTGAATACATTATTTTAAATCATGATAAAGTTTTAAATATTGAAAATTTAGAATACTTTAAAAAATTGGTTCAAGAACGAGCCACAAGAAAACCAATAGCCTATCTTTTAAAAAAAAAATTTTTTTGGAAAAGTGAATTTTCTGTAAACAAAAATACTCTTATACCACGTCCTGATACAGAAATTATTGTAGAACAAATTTTAAAAGTTACTAAGCATAAGAGTTATTTAAGAATACTTGACATAGGGGTTGGCTCAGGGTGTATTCTTTTGACCATTCTAAAAGAAAGAAAAAGTTTTTATGGAACTGGGATAGATATTAGCAAAAATTCAATAAAAATATCTAAAATTAACGCAAAAAAACTCTTTGTGGATGAAAGAGTAAAATTTTATAAATCAGATGTTGACAAATTTGCTCAAGGCAAATATGATTTGATTGTTTCTAATCCCCCTTATATTAAAAAAAGTGATTTAAAATATTTGGAGAGCGATGTTTTAAAGTTTGAGCCTAAATTAGCTCTAGATGGTGGATTAGATGGCTTATCAGTAATCAGAAAAGTAATAAAAAAATCATCTGAACTGTTAAAAAAAAATGGAAAATTTATTTTAGAGATTGGTTTTAATCAAAAAAGTAAAGTTATTAAATTATTAAACAATAAGGGTTTTTATATAAATAGTACTATAAAAGATCTTGCAAAGAATGATCGTTGCATAGTCAGTACCAAAATATAACTAATTAGATTTATGGTAACATTTAGAAATAATAATAACGTTAGAAGAAATAATTTTAGAAGAAATGATAGAAACTTTAAAAGTAATAGTGATAGACCTAAGTTTGGATCAAATTACTCCAATAATGATAACTTTAAAAGAAAAGCCCCTGGAAGAAACAATCATAACGCTCCAAAGTTAATTGAAAAATATAATGATTTAGCAAGAGAAGCTTCTTCTAGTGGAGATAAAATATTATCTGAAAATTATCTTCAACATGCCGACCACTTTACCAGGATTTTGAACGAACAAGAAAATTATAAAAAATTAAAATTTGCTGAAAATAAATCAATTGAAAATACATCAGAAATACAAGATTTATCTAATAAATCCGAAGAAATTATTACCGAGGACAAGAAAACGGCAGCAGAGATTAAACCAACTTCTAAAAAAACTGAAGCAAACTAGTTTAATCCAATAATTTTTTCTGACTTTAGAACATCTAATTTTATTTTACTAGTTTCAAATAATTCTCTATTTTTACCTTTTAGAACTCTACCAGATGGAAGCTTTAGTTTTTGAGAGTTGACTTTTTTTCCATTAATAATTACTTCATAGTGTAAGTGAGGACCTGTTGATTTTCCAGTTGAGCCAACATAACCAATAGTTTGACCTTGTTTGACTCTAATACCTTTTTTAATTCCTCGTGCAAATTTTGACATGTGAGCGTAAAGTGTTTCATATGTTGTGTTGTGTCTTATTTTAACACAATTTCCACCACCTCCACACCAACCAGCTTTTTGGATTATACCATTTCCAGAAGCCATAATGGGCGTTCCTTTGGGTGCAGCAAAATCAGTTCCTCTATGCATCTTGTTAAACCCATCGATAGGATGCTTTCTCATACCAAATGATGAAGATAATCTTGCACCATTAATAGGCGTCTTCATTAATGCTTTTTGAACACTCTTTCCATTTTTATCATAATGACCTTCAATATTTTCTTTATCAAAATAATACAATGAATTGTCCTGACCACTTAACTTAAGATTTGCAAAAAGAATTTCTCCTGTTTCAATTATTTTATTATTTTCATCAATAAATACTTCATACATAACTTGAAATTTATCTTCTTTACGAATGTCTCTTTGAAAATCAACCTGAAAACCATAAATTCTAGCAAATTCAATTATTGTATTTGGTGGAATCTTTTGATCACTTGCAGCTTTATAAAGACTTTGAAGTATTATATTTTCTTTATAAATAATTTTCTTGTCTAGTTTTATAGTTAATATTTTTTCATTAAATTCTGTTTCTTCACTATTCTTTGATAGATAAATTTTTTCAGTATTTGAAGTTTGAAAAATAAACTTTTTAATTTTATTATTAGCTTGGTCTATAGTAATTTGAATTTTTTGATTTGTATTTAATTTATTAATATTAACTTTTTTAATAAGACTTTCTTTGATAGCTTTGATTTCCTCTTCTTCAATTGAATAGTTATCAAGTATCTTATCAAAGGTTTCTCCAGATTTGACTTTGTGATTGTATTTTTTGTATCTAGGTTCTAAATTATTAATAATTTCATTGAGAGTTTTTTTTAAATAAATATTATTAATAAAATTACTATATTGGTTTTTATTAAAATTTTTTTGATTATTAGATAACGTTACTGTCAATATTGTAAAAATGATTAAAAAAAATAATCCAAATAGTTTTAATCTTTTAATAAGTTTTAGTTGAAGTTTTTTAAGCATTAAATAATGTTTTGAATTGAATTATTAGTTTAGGAGCGCCAAAAAATCAAAAAAAACCCAATAAAATCATTAATTTTTAGTATTTTTTTTATTCTTAAATGCTTGATTTACTTTTATTTTAGCCTATAAGCATCGAACTTTCTCACGAAAATTATTGTTAACACAATAGATTAGTGTGGATTATTGGGCTTTTTAGACCCAATTAGCTATTTAAAAAGTAAAAATTTAAGAAGAGAAGTGTGGACGGTTAAGGTTACCAAAATTTGTCGTACACACTTCAACATTATATAAATTTTATTCTTAGAATTTATATAGAAGCTAGTGTG
>Ga0257121_1000419_pt1 | contig 36464 bp, 32 predicted proteins | sample SI106_100metaG_FD_190180 | JGI IMG/M metagenome (GOLD analysis project Ga0257121, IMG submission 190180) | Marine microbial communities from Saanich Inlet, British Columbia, Canada - SI106_100 | ecosystem: Environmental > Aquatic > Marine > Inlet | place: Canada: British Columbia | collected...
AAAATTATATGTCAAATTATGAGGGTTATTATCAGACTTATGATGCAGGACACATAGATGAAGATGGCTATATTTGGATTATGTCTAGAACAGATGACATTATTAACGTTGCAGGTCATAGACTATCAACTGGTGCTATAGAAGAAGTTTTGTCTGAACATCAATCTGTCGCTGAATGTGCTGTACTTGGAATTGCAGACAAATTAAAAGGACAACTCCCTATCGGACTTGTTGTTTTAAAATCTGGGGTAGAAAAAGATAATGAAACGATTTCTAAAGAGTGTGTGCAGATGGTTAGAGATAAAATTGGACCTGTTGCAGCATTTAAAGTTGTAATTGTTATTAAAAGATTACCAAAAACAAGGTCGGGTAAAATTTTAAGGGGTACTATTAGAAAAATAGCAGACAATGTTGAATATAAAACACCTCCAACAATAGATGATCCAGCAATTCTAACTGAGATAAAAGAAGATTTAATAAAACATAAAATTCTAAATAATGGTTAAAACATATTTATTTTTAGTAGGTGCAATATTTTGTGAAGTTGCAGGAACAATGTTACTGCCAGTTTCTCAAAACTTTACAAAACTTACTCCAACAGTTGCTCTTTCTGTTTTTTATTTATCTGCATTTTACCTATTAACTTTTGTAGTAAACAAACTTCCAATCGCCATTGTTTATGCAACATGGAGTGGTCTTGGAATTTTTACTATTGCAATACTAGGTTATATATTTTTTAAACAAACTTTGGCTTGGCAGGCTATTTTTGGATTATTTTTAATTGTTGTTGGAGTTATTCTAGTAAACAGCTTTACAGTAAAGCTTAACTAAACTTTAAAGGTGTTCCATCAGGGTCACCTAATATCTTACCATCTTGCATCTTAATTTTTCCAGCAATGATGGTTGAAATTGGAGTTCCTTTAAACTTATATCCATTAAATGGAGTCCAGCCACATTTACTCTCAATATTTTCATTTTTAATTTCAATTATTTTATTCATATCCACAATTGTAAAATCAGCATCATAACCTTCTTTAATAAAACCTTTATTTTGAATTCCAAAAATCTTAACTGGGTTTTCACATACTAAATTCATTAATTGGTTGAGAGAAAGTTTTCCATCATTGACATGATTAAGCATAACTGGCATTAAAGTTTGGACACCAGGCATACCGGATGGTGAATTTGGATAACTTTTTTCTTTATTTTTTCTTAAATGCGGAGCATGATCTGAACCTATTGTATCATTAAAATTATTTTTAACTCCATACCATAATCTATCATAATGAGATTTATCTCTTAAAGGCGGATTCATCTGAGCATAGGTACCAAGTTTATCATAGCAATCAGGAGCATAGATTGTTAAATGCTGCGGGGTTATCTCAAACGTAATGTTTCCTTTATGTTGAGATAAAAAATCAATTTCTTCTTTAGTTGTAATATGAAGAATATGTGCTTTTTTCTTATATCTTTCAGCAATTCTAACAATTCTTCTCGTAGATGAGATTGCACATTCTGCACTTCTCCAAACTGGATGAGAATGAACGTCACCATTTTTAATTAATTTTTTATTAATATTTAGAATTGCTTCATCTTCTGAGTGCACTGCAACAACTTTTGAACTGCTTTGAAATACCTTATCAATATCATCTTCTTCAGCAACTAAGAGATTGCCAGTTGAAGATCCTGCAAAAAGTTTAATTCCACAGCAACCCTCTAAATCTTTTAAATCTGCTAACTCATTTGCATTGTCAGCTGTTGCACCAAAATAAAATGCATAATTGCAATACATTCTATTTTTTGCGAGGTCTAATTTTCTTTGAAACTCTTTCTTATTAGAAGTTGGTGGATTAGTGTTAGGCATTTCAAATACACTGGTAATTCCTCCAGAAATTGCAGCTCTACTTCCAGAATGTAAATCTTCTGTATCCGTTGATCCCGGTTCTCTAAAATGCGTTTGAGTATCTATACATCCTGGTAAAACAGTTTGGTCTTGAGCATTAACTGTTTCCTTGGCTTCATCAGAAATTTGACCAATTTGATGAATTTTGCCATCTTTAACAGCAATATCTTCATCTTTCAATTCACCATCAATATAACATTTTCCGTTTTTAATTATTAGATCTAACATTTATGAAAAAAGTAATTATATTAAAATCATCAATCAATCAAATATGAATATTAAAAATGTATATATTTTGGATGACAGAGCCATTCTGTATTTAAACGGCGAAGATACAAAAGAGTTTCTTCAAAATCTAATTAGTAATGACATTAATAAAGTAAATCATAGTAATAGCTGCTTTTCTTCTTTGCTATCTCCTCAAGGGAAGTTTTTGTATGAGTTTATAATAATCAAACATAAATCTGGGTATCTAATTGATTGTGAAAAACCTCAAGCTGATGGTTTATTTAAACAACTCAGTACATATAAATTAAGATCAAAAGTTGAAATTCTAAATCTTAGTAATGAGTTTGTGGTAGCTGCTTTTAGCCATGAAAAATTTTTAACATTCGATGAATCAAAAGATGTTCCTGGTTTCACTTTAAAATATAGAGAAGATCCAATTTTCCTAGATCCTCGCAATAAACAATTAGGAGCAAGATTAATTATCAATTTAGAAAAGCTTTATTTATCACTAAAGAAATTAGACTTACTTGATGCAAATATGGATGAATATTACTCATTCAGTCATAAGCTTGGGATCGTTCCAAAGGATTTGAACAAATTGCAAAATAAATTATTTGGAATTGAGTGTAATTATGAAGAGTTAAATGGAATTGATTTTAAAAAAGGTTGTTATGTTGGGCAAGAAAATACAGCAAGAATAAAATTAAAAAATAAACTTTCTAAAAGATTGCTGCCAATAGATATAATCAAAGGTGAACTGTCAGAAAGTGAAAGTATTTATTATAAAGAAGTCGAAATTGGTAAAGTATTGATAAATAGCGATTATCCTTTTGCGCTAATTAAATACTTAGATGAAAATTTTAATGATAAATTTGATTTTAATACAAAGAATGCATCTATTAAAATCACAAAACCTAGTTGGATAAAACAATAATTAACTAATTTGGTGCGGTCGGAGAGACTTGAACTCTCATGGACTAAGTCCACACGGCCCTCAACCGTGCCTGTCTACCAATTTCAGCACGACCGCAATATGTCTCATAATAAATGAATGACAACTAACTTTCAAATTGGTAAAAAACATCATGGAATTTACTCAAGAAGTACAAAAAGCAACAAATCCAATTTATCAAAAAATTTCAAAGGTAATGCCTGAAATTGAATGGTCTGTACATGCCCCATATATTCATAAAATTAATAAACTTAAAAAGGAAAAGAATGCTGTGATACTTGCTCACAATTATCAAACTCCAGAAATATATCATGGTGTAGCTGATTTTGCTGCAGACTCACTTGCTTTGGCAATTGAAGCATCAAAAACTTCTGCAGATATAATCTTAATGGCTGGAGTTCATTTCATGGCTGAAACGGCAAAACTTATGAGTCCTGAAAAAAAAGTTATATTACCAGACATGGACGCTGGCTGTTCATTATCATCATCGATTACTGGTAAAGATGTAAGATTATTGAAAGAAAAATATCCAGGAGTTCCTGTAGTATCTTATGTGAATACATCTGCAGAAGTAAAAGCAGAAACAGATGTTTGTTGCACTTCAGCAAATGCGGTCAAAATTGTAAAATCTTTAGGAGTTAAAAAAGTGATATTCTTACCTGATGATTATCTTGCAAAATATGTTGCATCACAGACAGATGTTGAAATAATTTCATGGAAAGGCATTTGCATTGTCCATGATCAGTTTAATGAAAAAGAAATTCATGATATTAGAAAAAATAACCCAGGAATTAAAATCATAGCTCACCCAGAATGTCCTCCTGACGTCATAAAAGCAAGCGACTTTGCTGGATCCACTTCTGGAATGATTAAATACGTAGAAGATAATCAGCCTAAAAAAGTTATGATGGTTACAGAGTGTTCTATGAGCGATAATATTCAAGTAGAAAATCCAAATGTAGATTTTATAAAGCCATGCAACATGTGCCCTTACATGAAAAAAATTACACTTCCCAAAATATTAGATTGCCTAGAAAATGAAACGGGTGAAATAATTATGGATAAAGAAACAATTGAGAAAGCTAGAATATCAGTTGAAAAAATGATAGCCATCGGCAGATAATTAAGTGTCAAAAATAAAACTTAGCAAAGATTTTATTCGCAATACAGTTAAGAGAGCTTTAAATGAAGATCTCCACCCTTCTGGAGACATTACATCTGGTTTAGTAAAAAATAATAAGGTTATTAAAGTTAAACTTCTTTCAAATCAAAATGCAATTATTGGTGGTTTATTGTTTGCAAAACATACTTTTGATTTAGTCGATAATAAGATTAAATTTAAGATAAAAAAAAAAGATGGATCTATGGTTAAGAAAGGTTCTTTGATTGCAACTATTGAAGGGAATGCTAGAAATATTTTAATTGCTGAAAGAGTTGCTTTAAATTTTTTATCTCATATTTCAGGTATTGCTACAAAAACAAATCAATTTGTAAAACTTGCTGGTAAAAAATGCAAAGTTTGTTGTACACGCAAAACAATTCCAAACATTAGGGTTATTCAAAAATATGCAGTTAAATTAGGAGGTGGTACTAACCACAGATTTAATCTTAGTGATGAATTTCTAATTAAAGATAATCATATTGCGTCATCAAATATTAAAGATTTAGTTTCGTTGGCTATTAAGAATAAAAAAGGAAGAAAAATTACAGTTGAAGTTGATAATCTAAAACAATTAAAAACTGTTATGGGTCTAAAATTTAATACTGTTTTATTTGATAATATGTCTATTAAAAATTTAAAAACTGGAGTTAAGATTGCTAAAAAATATTATGAAACTGAGGCTTCAGGAAATATCAATCTTAAAACATTAAAAAGTGTTGCCAAAACAGGAGTGGATAGAATTTCTGTTGGAAGCATAACTCATAGTGCCACTGCTATTGATTTAAAATTAGAAATCTAAGATACAAATTTAGACAAATCAGGTTTAAAATAATTTGGGCCCTTCATTACTTTTCCAGACTCATTATAAATAGGCTCACCATTTTCACCTAGTTTGCTCATATTAGAGTTTTGAACCTCGTCAAAACATTTATCTAAATCAATACCAAAGGCATGCCCTGCTCCATAAGTTACATATAGAATATCTGTTAGAGCATCAGCTACTTCTAATAAATCATTATTTTTCATTGCTTCTTGAAGTTCATCTAATTCTTCTTTTATAAGATCTATTCTTAATTTATTGATTTTATCACTACTAAATGAAGGTTTGGTTTTGACTTCTTGGCCAAAAGTTTTCATAAAAGTTCCGACTTTATTAAAATTCGACATTTTGCTCCTGTAAGTTTTTTTAAAATTATTGTATGATTATAATTATTTATTACTTACAAATTAATCAATGAAATTAAGAAAAGAATTCGACAGTATTGGAAGTGTAAATGTTCCAAATGATAAATATTGGGGAGCATCCACACAACGATCAAATAAATTTTTCAATATTGGTAAAATTCTTGTAAATATTTCAATAATCAAATCTATTGCAATTATTAAAAGATCAGCTGCTGTAGTTCATTCGAAAGATAAACTAATCAGTAATAAAATTTCTAAAGTGATTATTAAAGCCTCAGATGAGGTTATAAAAGGTAAGTTAGATGAAAACTTTCCTCTTAAAGTTTGGCAAACAGGTTCTGGAACCCAAACTAATATGAACGTTAATGAAGTAATCGCTAACCGAGCAATTGAGATTTTAGGTGGAAAAAAAGGAACAAAAAAACCAGTACACCCAAATGATCATGTAAATAAATCACAATCAACAAACGATGTTTTTCCAACAGCAATGCACATTTCTGTAGCAGAGGAAACTTTAAAAAAATTGTTACCCAGTTTAAAAATTTTAGAAAAAGAATTAAAAAGAAAATCAAATGAGTTTAAAGATATAGTAAAAATTGGAAGAACTCATTTACAAGATGCAACACCTCTTTCTCTTGGGCAGGAATTTTCAGGTTATCACGTACAAGTTAAAAAAAGTATTGAGAGAATAGAATATGCATTAAAAGAAATTTTATATCTTGCTCAAGGTGGAACAGCTGTAGGAACTGGCATAAATTCTAAAAAAAATTTTGATAAAAAGATAGTTAAAGAAATTGCTAAATTTACAAAAATTCCTTTCAAACCAGCAGCAAATAAATTTGCTGAACTTGCGGCCCACGACTCGATTGTAAATTTTTCAGGGACATTAAATACATGTGCTGTAGCTTTAATGAAAATTTCAAATGATATAAGATTTTTAGGATCAGGTCCTAGAGCTGGGTACGGAGAACTTATATTACCTGAGAATGAACCAGGTTCTTCAATTATGCCAGGAAAAGTCAATCCTACTCAATGTGAAGCTGTTACTATGGTTTGTGTAAAAGTAATTGGCAATCATAATGGTATCACTATTGCAGGGTCACATGGGCATTTTGAATTAAACGTTTTTAAGCCTCTAATCGCACATAATATTTTACAATCAATTGATTTAATAGCTGACAGTACCAAAAATTTTGCTCTTTATTGTGTTAAGGGGATAAAAGCTAATAAGAAAAAAATCCAAGAACATTTAGATAATTCTTTGATGCTTGTTACAGCCTTAGCTCCTAAAATTGGCTATGACAATGCAGCAAAGATTGCAAAAACGGCACTCAAAAACGATACAACCCTTAAATTTGAAACATTAAAGACAGGTCTTATAAGTGAAAAGGATTACAATAAAATAGTAGATCCAAAAAAAATGATCTATCCTGCATAATCTTTGATTGCTTGGTTCACTAAATGTTTTAAGTAAATTCTATTTTGAAGATAGTTATCTTTTAAATTAATTTGATTTAGAGTTTTGTTAACTTTTTGATCAATTATTTCATCCACTTTAATGTCATTCAAGTTGACAGTCATTTGATCAAAATTATAACTTAATCTAAACTCAATTTTTTTAATTTCTTTTCGATTATTACGAGGTGTTTGAAAAATCTTATAAACTTCCTTGAAATCCTTAACATTAACAGAGATTAAAGCATCCAAGATTAGATTGTTGTTATTTGTATAAAGTAAACTATCCGTTATTTTAATATCAGCATAATTTTTTAAGCTGAATTTAGTTTCATTTATATCTACTAAACCTTCGTTTATCTTAACATTGAGTGCTAAATTAACAAAATCTCTTAAAGAAGTAGTTTGTTTTGCGATAATATTCGTATTTACATTTAAATTTTTATTATTGAGTAATCCTGTTTTTAAAAATTGAAGAAGTATCGAGTTTGAATTTAACAATATATCTAAATTAATTTTATCTAGATCCCCTGATAATTCTGAAAAAAAAGGTTTTAGATTGATAAAACCATTATATTCAAAATTTTGATCTAGAGATTTATCAGAAAAATTAAACTTAAAAAAATTTTTTTTAAAATTATATTTACCTTCACTTTTCTCACGATTATGAGTAATCATTATTAAACCTTCATTTTCATAATTTTTATAATTATGAATATTTTCAATTTGAAGATTATCAAAATCTAAATTAATTTTAGTGAAAATTTTATTATTAATAACATCATCTTTAAATTCAATCTTATAAGGTATATTAAAAATCTCATTATTTGCTAATAAAATATTTTCTGATTTTTTTGTGTCATAAAAATATTTTAATTCATTGATCTTGTTTATAAACAAAACATCCTTTTCAATATTTTTATAAAAGATATTACTGTTCTTAACTTTAAGTGAAAAATTAGAAAAATCATTATTCAAAAGTTTAATAAAAAAATTATAGTTTTCTTTATTCAGACTAAAATTCATTTTATCAAAAATTATATCTTTTATCTTAATTTTGTTTGGAGATAAAAAATATCTAGATGAGATATATATCTTAATTTCTCCCGAACTTTCAATTTGGTTTAGAAGCAAAGTATTTTCAAATATAAAATTAGGCCTTGGAAATAGATTATAGCTATAGTTATTTGATAAATTTAAATTTAAATTTAAATTTTTTGATAACTGATTCTTAATATTGGAAACTAATTTTTTACTATTAAACAGGTGTGGTATGGATAAATATGAAAAAAAAGAAACAAATAGGATCAAATTAAAGATAAAAATTCTTTTAAAACTCAAAAAAGTTAATAATTTATCTTTTTCAAAAATAAAATTTAATTTGTTTAAATTTTTCTTTAATAGACTATTTATAAAGTAGTTGGTTTTTCTTAAGATTCTAACAAAATAATTATGTCTATTCATAAAACAATAAACTTATAATGAAATATTTTAAATGATAAACTCTGATTATTTAAAAAACCTCAATAATGCTCAAAAAGAAGCTGTATTACATTTAGATGGCCCATTATTGATTGTTGCGGGTGCAGGATCTGGAAAAACAAAGGTTTTAACATCAAGAATTGCTCACATAATTAAAGAAAAGAAAGCCTTTCCAAATCAAATTTTGTCAGTAACTTTTACTAATAAGGCTGCAAAAGAAATGCAAACAAGAGTAAGTAAAATGCTTGGATCAGCTGCAACTGGACTTTCATGGCTTGGAACATTTCATTCAATTTGTGCAAAAATATTAAGAAAACATGCTACAGCTGCAAATCTAAATTCAAATTTTACCATTATAGATACTGATGATCAAACAAGACTTATTAAAAATATCTGTAAAAGTGAAAATATTGATATTAAACAATTGGCACCTAGATTTATATTGGCAATAATTGATCGATGGAAAAATAGAGGGTATTACCCATCAGAAGTTATAGTAAATAATAAAGATGTTTATGAGAAAACGATACTTCCTTTATATAAAATTTATCAACAAAAATTAATAGACTTAAATTCATGTGATTTTGGCGACTTAATTTTACATACTGTAAAAATTTTAGAAAATTATCCTGATATTAGACAAATCTATACAACTAATTTTAAATATATCTTAGTTGACGAGTATCAAGACACTAATTTTATTCAAAGTAAATGGTTAAATCTATTATCTGAAAAAACTAAAAATTTATGTTGTGTGGGAGATGATGACCAATCCATTTATAGTTGGAGAGGAGCAGAAATTAAAAATTTTTTAGAATTTGACCAGGTATATGAAAATACAAAAGTTATAAGACTGGAACAGAATTATAGATCTTCTCAAAATATTTTATCTGTTGCTTCCAATTTAATTTCAAATAATCAAAATAGAGTTGGAAAAACACTCACAACTAACATGGAAGAAGGAGATTTAGTTAAATTAAATTGTTTTAAAAATGGTAAAGATGAAGCAATTGGAATTTCTGATGAAATCGAGAAAAAGTTAAAAAAAAAATACTCCTTTAATGAAATGGCTATTTTGGTCAGAGCCATATTTCAAACAAGAGAATTTGAAGAAAGATTTCTTAAAATTGGTATGCCCTATAGAATTTTAGGAGGGACTAAATTTTATGAAAGAGCTGAAATAAAAGATTGTGTTGCCTATTTAAGACTTATCCATCAAGAAAAAGATGATCTAGCATTTGAGCGAATTGTCAACAATCCTAAAAGGTCAATTGGAGATACTACCATAAAAACTATTCATGAATTTGGAAAAGAAAACAATTTAAGTCTAGAATCTTCTGCAAATAAAATGCTTGAACAAAATTTAATTAAACCAAAAACCAAAATAGGTCTTAGTTTTTTTCTTAACGCATTAAATAAATGGAGAAATGATCTTAATTTAAAAAAGATAAATCACATCAAATTACTGCAGACTGTTTTAGATGAGTCGGGTTACTCAGCTATGCTTAAGAATAAAAAAGATTTGGATAATGAAAATAGATTAGAAAATATAAAAGAATTATTAAGTGCGATGAAAGAATTTGATAATTTAGAGAGTTTTTTAGAACATGTTTCTTTAGCAACATCAATTGATCAAGAATGGGACGGTGAAAAAATTAACATGATGACTATGCATGCAGCAAAAGGACTTGAATTTGATGTGGTTTTCCTTCCTGGTTGGGAAGAAGGTTTGTTTCCACATCAAAAATCAATTGAGGAAAAGGGTCAAAGTGGCTTAGAAGAAGAGCGGCGTTTAGCTTATGTTGGTATTACTAGAGCTAAAAAAAAGGCTATTATTTCTTTTTCTATGAATAGGTTTTATCAAGGCGATTGGATCGACAGCATGGCTTCAAGATTTATAGAAGAATTACCAGAAAAACATTTGGAAAAAAATTCTTTTTTTGAAGAGGAAGTTGACGATGGTCATGATTTTGATTTTAATCAAGACTTTGAAATTGAAGAGGGTACAAGAAGTCCTGGGTGGATAAGATATCAAAAGAGAATTAAATGAACAAAGAAATAAAAGCTTTAAGAAAAAAATTTAAAAAATACGATATTGATGGATATGTCATAGCTAAAAATGATGACTATTTTACTGAATATTCAAAAATTAATAGATTAAAAATTATTTCAAATTTTAGTGGTTCAGCTGGTTTAGCAATTGTTTTAAAAGATAAGAATTATTTATTTACAGATGGTAGATACACAATCCAAAGTGAGATGGAGAGTGGAAAATATTTTAAAATTATTGACTATAAAAAAATAATTAATTGTAAGTTGTTTAAAAATTTAAAATTAGGTCTAGACTCAAAGCTATTTACACATGAACAAATTAAAAATTATTTTTTAAAATACAATAAAGTTAAATTTTTATCTAATAACCTAATAGATGAAATTAAAACTCAAAAATTTATTAAAAATATTCCTTTTTTTTCACTTAAGGATGAAATAGTTGGAGAAAATAAAAAATCAAAAATCAATAAGATTGTAAATTACTTAAAAAAAAATAAAACAGATAATTTATTTGTAACAGCCCCAGAAAATGTTGCCTGGATTTTAAATATAAGAGGTAAAGATGGACCTAATAGTCCTATACCAAATTCTAGACTGATTATTAACAAATCAAAAAAAATATATTTAATAGCTGAACCTCCAAGGGTAAAAAAAATAATTCAAGAAAAGATTATTAATAAAAATCAACTAATTAATACAAATAATTTACCAAAAAAAATTTTAGAATTAAATGGTAAAAATTTCATAATAGATAACAAATCTTGTTCAGTTTTTTATGAAGATATTATTAAATCAAAATTTACAATTACAAAAAGAGAAGACCCAACTTATCTTCTTAAAGCAATAAAAAATAAGACAGAAATTAACAATATGATTAAATCTCATGTTTTAGATGGAGTTGCACTGACAAAATTTATTTATTGGATCAAAAATGTTAATAAAAAAATTATTACAGAAGTTGATGCTCAAAATAAACTAGAAAAATTTAGAAAAAAAAATAGTAATTATTTATATCCTAGTTTCGAAACAATCGCTGGATCAGGTGCAAATGGTGCTATTGTTCATTATAGAGCTAAAAAAGAAAATTGTAGAACAATAAAAAAAACAGACGTCTTTTTGTGTGATTCAGGTGGCCAATATGAATATGGTACAACTGATGTCACACGAACAATCTGTTTTTCAACACAAAAACTATGCATCAAAAATATTTACACAAAAGTATTAAAGGGCCATATTGCTGTAGCAAACACAGATTTAAGATTAGATAATACGGGTATAAAAATAGACAAAAGAGCCAGAAAATATTTGAATATAAGCAACTTAGATTACGCACATGGTACTGGTCATGGTGTAGGTTTCTTTTTAAATGTTCATGAGGGCCCACAATCAATTTCCAAATTTAACAAGATTAAAATTCAAGAGGGTATGATTTTAAGTAATGAACCGGGATATTATAAAAAAGGTTCTTTTGGTATTAGAATAGAAAACCTAGTTTTTGTAAAAAAAATTAAAAACAAAATTCTTTTTGAGAATTTAACTCTTGCCCCAATAGATAAAGAATTAATTAATTATAATCTTTTGACTAAATTAGAAAAAGATTATCTCTTCAAATATCACTTAAATATTTATTCCAAACTTTCAAAATACCTTACTCACAAAGAAAGAAAATGGTTAGCTACTTATATTTAGCATTTTCAAAAATTGACTTTGATTTAAAATAGTAATTTCAAGTTCTTTAGCCATATCTACTTTTCTTTTTGTGGGTTTTTCACCTATGATTAAATAGTTTAATTTTTTTGAAACAGTACTTACTGAAGTTCCAGAATTTTCTTCTATCAATGATTTTGCTTCTGCTCTACTGATACCATTCAACTTTCCTGTTACCATAAATGTTTTTTCTTTTAATAATCCATTTTTATCTTTATTTGTTGCATTTCTTATAATTAAAACTTTTTGCAATTCCTCTAAAATATTAAGATTAACCTCATTATTAAAAAAGTTATTTACTGATTTAAGTTGAGTTTCACCAATTCCATCAATATTTAATATATCATTTAGACTTTGTTTATTTGAAAAACTAATAAATCTTGAAAATGATTTAAAATATTTTGACAAAATTTTTGCATTTTCTATACCAATATGTCGTATACCTAATGAGTATATTAATCTTTCTAAAGAAATACTTTTTCTTTGATTAATTGAATATTTTAAATTTTCCATTGATTGTTTGCCCCAACCTTCTAGTTTTTCTATTTTCTTAAAATCTAATCTAAATATATCTTGTGGTAATTTTATTAAATTAAGTTTCCAAAAATTTTCGACTATTTTCTTTCCAAACCCATCAATATTAAAAGCATCTTTTGAAACAAAATGTTTTATTTTTTCTATTGCAATTTTTTCACACTTATAACCTTCGCTTGCACATCTTCTAACAGCATCCTTTCTTTTGGTAACATTATTAAATTCTTTAATTGTTTTAGAGCCACATGATGGACATTTTTTTGGAAATATAAATTTTAGCGACTTAATATCCCTCTTCGTTTTATCCACTGACAATATGTGAGGTATTACATCACCAGCTCTCTCTATAGTTGCTAAATCTCCAATTCTTATATCTTTTCGATCGATTTCATCTTCGTTATGTAAAGTTGCATTAGATACAATTACTCCCCCAATATTAACTGGTTTAATTTTTGCAACCGGTGTTAAGGCTCCTGTTCTACCAATTTGAATTTCTATATTAAGAATTTTAGATATTGCTTTATTAGAGGCAAATTTATGAGCAATAGCCCACCTTGGTGCATTAGCAACATTGCCAAGCCTTTTTTGAAGCTCAAAGTCGTTAATTTTATAAACTATACCATCGATATCAAAATCAATTTTTGTTCTGTTTTTTTCTATATTGTTGTAATTAATTAGTAAATTATCAACTCCTGTAATTAATTTATTAAGTGGGTTAGTTTTAAAACCCCAGTCATTTAATTTTCCTAAAAAATCTATTTGGTTTTTAATTTTTAAACCTTTTTCATAACCAAAAGTATAAGCAATAAATTTTAAAGGGATTTTTTTGGTATCATCTGGGTTTTTTTGTCTTAACGAACCAGATGCTGCATTTCTTGGGTTTGCAAATTTTTCTTTCAGGTTTTCAAAATCACTATTTTGTATAAAAACTTCACCTCTAATATCAATTTCTTCAGGAAAGTCTTTTGACTTAATTTTTTTTGGGATATTTTCAATAGTAGCAAGATTAACCGTAATATCTTCACCTTCTTTTCCATCACCTCTAGATAAACCAGTTTTAAACTCACCATTTTTATATATCAATGATGCTGATATACCGTCTATCTTGGGTTCTGTGCTATAAGATAGATTGAAATTTATATTTTTAGATAAAAAATTTAATATTCTTTTTTCAAAGTTAATCAGATCTTCTCTACCAAACGCATTTGCCAAAGACAACATTGAAACTCTATGTGCTTTCTTTTGAAAATTTTTAGATGGTTTAAATCCTACTATTTTTGAAGGTGAATTTTTTGAATTTAAGAATGAATGTTTGCTCTCTAAATTTAAAATACTTTTTTTTAAGTCATCATATACTTTATCAGATACTAGTGGTTTGCTAGCGTCATAATAATTTTTGTTATAATTGATTATTAACTTAATCTTTTTTTTATATTCAATTTCAATATCTTTTTTATTCATCTGAATCAAAAAGAGATTTAAATTTTTTTAAAATGTATTTTTTTCTTCTTTTATCTTTTTTAATCTTTTTAATTTTATATTTTTTATTAAATACCCTATAACTCTGTTCATACCATTTAGAAGATTGATAATTATAACCTAAAATTTTAGCATACTTTTCTGCTTCATCTATCAATCCTATGATGTAATAAACTTCTACTAATCGATGCAATGCTTCTTCAGCATATATAGTTGTGTCATATTCATCTGTTACTTTTCTAAATCTATTTATTGCAGGTATCCATTTTTTTTTATCAAAATAAAATCTACCTATATACATTTCTTTTGAAGCAAGTACGTCATTTATAAGATCTAATTTAAATTCAGAGTCTAGTGCATATTCTGTATTCGGGTATTCCTTTATTACATAAGAGAAATTTTTTTTAGCATTTAAAATTGATTGTAGATCTTTTTTTTCATCAATGATTTGTTCATAATATGAAACTGCCATTAGATAATATGCATAATCTAAATTTTTATAATATGGATAAACCCGAATTAATCTTACTAATTCAGCTATAGCATCTTCATAATAATCTTGGGTATAATAAGAATATGCTGCCATTAGAGCAGATTTTGGTGCCCATTCAGATTGTGGATATAGCATTTCTGCTTCATTAAATTTTTTTGAAGCAAATAATACGTCTCCTTGCTCTAATGAACTCACACCTTCTTCATAAGCTTCTAGGACTTGAGCATCTAAATTTTTTTCATTAATAACAGATTGTTTTACTTTTTCTTTGGAGCATGAAAAAGAAAATAAAACTAATGTCATTAATGTAAATAGCTTAAAAAATTTCATACTAAGTTTATAATGATTTAATAAATACTTTTAAAGTGATCTTTACTGTTAAGCTATAGATCTTAATATTTTTTTATTAATTAAGGTGTGTGGAAGGTTTTTTTCTTTGATTTCTAAAATTGAAAAATTTTCCTTATCTTGAAAAACTTTTCTTAGCAATTGATTAGTTAAATAGTGTCCTCCTTTAGAACAAGTAATGCTTCCAACTATTCTATATCCTGAAGTATAAAGATCTCCAATGCAATCAAGTATTTTGTGATTAACAAACTCTTTTTCATTTCTCAAACCTTCCGTGTTTAATATCTCTTTATCTTTGACAACAATTGCATTTTCTAAACTACCACCTTTTGCTAGACCATTTTTTTTAATAAATTCAATATCCTCAAATAAACAAAAAGTTCTTGAGTTATAAACATCAGTTAAATCATCTTCATATACTTTAACTTTGTTTCTTTGATTTCCAATAATTTCATTTTTGTACTTAAGTTCAAAATCTATATCAAGACTTAAGGTTGTTGGCTGTATTGATATAAATCTCTCACCATCTGAATATTCTATTTTTTTATTTATTTTGATAATCTTAATTGGAGAATTACTTAATTTAAATCCAGTTTTAATAATTTCATCAATAAATTTTTTTGCTGAACCATCTAAAATTGGAACTTCTTCATTATCTATTTCTATTAGCGCATTATCAATCCCTAATCCAAATAATGCTCCCATCAAATGTTCGATTGTTGAAACTTTGACCCCATTCTCATTTTCTATAGTTGTATTAAGGGAGGTATTAGTCACATTCATAAAGTTTGGATATATTAAATTATTAGTTTTTAAATCCACTCTTTGAAAAACAATCCCAAAATTAGGGTCTGCTGGTTTGATGCATATATTTACATTAACACCACTATGTAGTGCGACACCTTTAAAAGAAACATTATCTTTAATTGTTTTTTGAGTTAAGTAAGACACACGAGATTTTTATTCTGATATTTGCAAATCTCAAAAACAAGTAATATTACAATAAAAAACAGATTTAACTAAATAATTGAAAAAATTTTTCAAAAAAACCTTTATTTTCATCATTTTTTGGAACTAGTAAAACTTCGTTTACATTATAGCCATGTTTGATTTTAAAGATCATTTCAGATGGTTCAAGTTTGGTACGATTAAAAAAATTTTTTATATAATTGCCGTTTAAAAATTGACTAATCTTGATTTGATATTTTTCTAAAATTATTTCTAAACTTGAAATAAATTCATTTGAAATTGAACTAAAATTAATTTCTAAACAAAGGTCATGACTATGTAAATTATTAATAAAAGTTGAATATTTTTTTCCATTTACTAAATAATTACTAATTACTATATGGGTTATTCTTTGATCTTGATAATTTTCTTTAAATATATCTTTAGCTTCTATTAACGTATTCTCTAAATTTTTATGATTTATTAATTCATCATAATTTTTTTTTTTTACACAAATATCCACACTTAAATTTTCATCTCTGTCGATGACTAAAGTAATATTTCTAACAAAAGTAGAAATTAATTTTTCTATTTTAAAAATATTTGTATCTAGAAAGTCTACTAAATGTTCTAAAATTTGAAATTTTTTTTTATTGTCATATATTGTCTCATTGCTGAATAAATTTTTCGAGTTTTTTATGTCAAAAACAATAATTTGAAATTTGTCTTTAGAAATTGACAAATATGTTTCAAAATCTTCTTCTTCAATCATTTAAAATAATCTGATTTTTAATTCTAGCATCAATAAATTTAATATCTTTTAAATCTTTATTATGCAAAAATTCAAATGCTAACTTTAAAGACTCTTCTGGATAATCTTTAGATAATTTGATAATTACATTATTTTTAAGTTCTAAATCCCATCTTTTAGATGAAAAATAGTATAAATTTTTAACTTCATTGTATGAAAATTTAGATTGATCAATAATTTCTTTAAATTCTAAAAATTCACTAACATCTGGTTTCCCAAAAATAAATGGCAACTGATTATAGAAGGAATTATTTTTTAAAAATTTTCCATTTGAACCGACAAGAAATATTTTTTCTTTATCATTTATCTTTGCTAAAAATTTTGTTTTTTTAATATTAATAACAAGTGATGATGGATATAACTTAAAAATCTCATATTTTTCAACTAAATTGTTTGATTTTATTTTTTTTTTTATATCTTCTCTATTAATAAAAAAAATATTTTTTAAATTTAAATTTTTAATTTGAGATATCAAAATAGAATTATCATAATTACCAAGTCCTAAAACTTTTATATTTTCAATTTCTTTAAATTTTAAATTATTAAAATTGATATTGTTAATTGAGCCAACTAAAAATAATAAAAAAAGATATATCAAAATTTTTTTACTTTTTCGTTGTTGCATCTTTTAAAATCCACTCAATTAGTTTTATAAATGTTATTCCTTTATATTTTGCTATTTCTGGAACAAGCGATAATTTAGTCATTCCTGGTTGAGTATTAATCTCCAATAGATAAAATTTATTTTCAAAAAATTTAAAATCTGATCTAGTAACTCCTTTACAGCCAATCACTTTATGTGCCTTAAGCGACATGTTCATGACCTCATTTAATTTATTGTTTGGAAGCACAACTGGAATTATATGTTCAGTTTTTGCATTAGTGTTGTATTTGGCTTGATAATCATAAAATTTTCTTTTTGGTTTAAGTTCTATTGCTCCTAATTTCTTATTACCCATAATTGCAACTTGAATTTCTCTTCCACCAATAAATTCTTCAATAATTACTTGCTTGTAACTTTTCATTGAATTTAAAATTTTCGATATATTTTTTTTAGTACAAATAAAAACATTTACACTCGAACCCTCATTAATAGGCTTCACTACTACTGGAAATTTTAATTTCTTTTCTATTATCTTTATTAAATCAAAATTATTTTTATCATAAGAATATCTAATATATTTAGGTGTATTAATTTTATTTTTTATAAAAATTTTTTTTGATATTTCCTTGTCCATTGCTAATGAAGAAGCAATTACCCCTGAATGTGTGTATGGTATTTTAAACCCTTCTAGAATAGTTTGAATATAACCATCTTCACCAAACTGCCCGTGTAAAGCATTAAAGATAACATTTGGTCTAAATTTATTAATGTTTTTTATTAAATTATTATCTGGTTCAGAAATTTTTATATTATAACCATTTTTTTTTAGTTCTTTTGCAACTTGAAAACCAGTATCAAGACTAATTAATCTTTCTTTTGAAATTCCACCAGCAAGTATTAGTATTTTTTTTTTCAAATTATTTTAAAATTTTAATTTCTGTTTCTAACTTTACACCAGTTTTTTTTAAAACACTTTCGGATACAAATTCTATTAATCTTATCATGTCATCAAACTTTGCATCACCCTTATTAACAAAAAAGTTGCAATGTTTTTCTGAAATACAGGCATCTCCAAAAGATTTTTCCAAAGAAACTGACTTTTTTATTAATTGCCAAACTTTTTCATCTGATTGATCTATTGGATTTTTGAATGTGCTTCCGCTAGTTTTAATTTTAGTAGGTTGTGTCTTTTCTTTTTTTTCTTTTAATTTAACCATTTCTTTCTTAATTAAATCTGAATCTTTTTCATAACCTTTAAAAGATGCACTCAAAAAGATTAGATCATGTGGTAATCCGCTATCTCTATATTTAAAATTGATTTCTTTAGCTGGTATCGTAATGACTTGTCCTAATTTATTAATAGCTTGTACTGAAATTAATATGTCTTTAAATTCCCTTTCAAAACAACCTGCATTCATCTTTATTCCACCACCTACTGTACCAGGTATGCAGGATAAAAACTCAAACCCACCCAAACAATTTTTCATTGCAAACTCTGAAAGTGATTTATCACTTACAGCACTTCCAGCAATAATTATGTCTTCCGACAAAAGAGAAATATTATTAAAATTATTTGAAAGTTTTATTACAACACCATCATAAATTTTATCAGTGATTAAGGTATTTGATCCAACACCTAGTACAAATAGTTTTTCTTTATCTTCAATTTTTTTTAAAAATTTAATTAATTCCTTTAAACTGGTTGCTTTAAAATAAATTTTAGTCTTACCACCTATATTAAACCAGTTTTTTTTTTTTAAACTATAATTTAATCTTATATTATCATTAAATTCTGATAACAGATCATCTTGATTAATACTCATTATAAATATTTAGGCATTTCTCTCATCCATGCCGAGATAGTTCCCGCACCCATTCCAATAACTATTTTTTTTCCATATATATTATTCTTTACATATTTTGCTAATTGAAATCTATCATCTACCAGAAATAATTTAACTTTTGAATTTTTAATTATTTCTCTTGCAAAATTTTGATAATTGAAACCTAATTTCATTTTTTCACCTGCAGTATAAATTGGTAATAAAATAACTTTGTCCGCATCTTTAAATGCATAAGTAAATTCTTTCTTTAAATCTTTTAATCTTGAAATTCTATGGGGTTGGAAAATACATACTTTGTCATAACCTTTATAGACATTATTTACTCCATCTAGCACAACTTTTATTTCTGTTGGATGATGAGCATAGTCATCAAAAAAATCTACTTTATTAAATGTAAAAATTTTATTAAATCTTCTTTGAACTCCCTTAAAATTTTTTAAACCTTTTTTAATATTTGAAACAGTTAAACCTACTGTGATAGCTAAAGCTGATGCTGCAACAGAATTTCTAATGTTATGTGTCCCTAATAGAGGAATCTTGATTTTTTTAATTAATCTATTTTTTTTATTTGGTAAAATTATTTTTAAATCAAACTCAGAATAATCTCTCATTTGTTTTATGTTTTGAATGCAAAAATTTGATTTTGTGTCGACACCATATGTATAAAAATTTTTATTAGTTAATTTTTTAATTAAATTTTTATTATTCTTATCATCTATGCAAATAAATGATTTTCCAAATGATGGAACTTTATTTACAAACTTAATAAAATATTTATTAAGCTCATTCATAGAACTATAGAAATCCATATGCTCTCTATCGATATTAGTTATTATTGAGTATGTGGGTGGAATATGGATAAAGCTACCATCTGACTCATCTGCTTCCAGAATTGACCAATCACTTTTACCTAGTTTAGCTGTATTATTAATTGAATTTATGACACCTCCATTAATAATAGTTGGATCTATTTTAGTTTCTTGAAAAATTGAAGCTATAAGTGAAGTCGTGGTAGTCTTACCATGAGAGCCAACAACTACAATATTTTTTGTAAGAGAAACTATATTCGCCAGCATTTCTCCTCTTTTGTAAATTGGTAATTGTTTTTTTTTTGCCTCTACTAACTCTGGATTATTTCTTTTAATTGCTGAAGAGACAACAACGATAGTGACATTATCAATGTTCTGTTTTTTATGTCCAATCGTAATCTTTATTTTTTCCTTTTTTAATCTGTCTATATTTTTATTGCTGGCTATATCACTTCCTTGAATTTTAAAACCTTTACCCTTCATTATAAGGGATAATCCACTCATTCCTATTCCACCAATACCAACAAAGTGGATAATCTCGGATTTTGCTAATTTAATTTTCATTTATAATATTTAATAAATTTTGATTAACATTATTCCAAGTATTTTGGTAATTTAATTTTTCTAAATTATTTTTTTTCTTAAGAATTTCATCTTTATCGCTCAAAATATTTATTAACAAATCTTCAAATTTTTTTTTATCAAAATTAATTTGATCAACAACCCAGCAACAATCTTTATGTTTATAATAATTTGCATTTTCTAATTGATGATTATCTTTAGAACTTGGCAATGGGATGGCAATAAAAGGTTTATTAAGAAGAGATATTTCAGCTAATGTAGAGGCTCCTGCTCTTGTTATACATAAATCTACTTGATCTAAGAGCAAATTAAGATTTTGGTCAAAATCAAAAACAATATTATCAATTTTATTTTCTGAATATAAATTTATAAGAGTGTTTATATTTTTTTGATTTGTTTGATGAAATATTTTTAAAGATTTCGTTTTTGATATTTTAATAATTGACTCATGTAAGATCTTATCAAATATTTGTGCTCCTTGACTTCCTCCAATTATAATTAAGGTAAATTTTTCATTTTTATATTTTTTTAATTTATCTACATAATATTTTTTTCTTATAAGTGGATTTAAAATTTTTATTTTGCTTCGAAATTTTTTTGGAAAACCAATAATATTTTCAGAATAACATATTATTTTTTCAGAAAATTTTATAAAAAATTTATTTGCTCTTCCAATAACCATATTTGGTTCTAGTAAAAAAATTTTAATACTTAACATTCTTGCTGCTATACATAATGGTAGAGACATATATCCACCTGTTGAAATCAGAATTTGAATTTTCTCATTTTTTAATAGAAATAAAGATTTTAGTGTTAAAAAAACTACTTTTAAAATTGAAATAGGTAATAAAATTAATTTATTTAACTTAGGTGTATCTACTACAAAAATTTTATAATTCTCATTATTTAGATATCTTAAACCTCTAATATCACTTGAAATTGAAACGTCATAATGATTTTTTAAATGATCATGCATTGTAATCGCAGGAACAACATGTCCGCCAGACCCTCCTGTGGAAATTAAAATTTTACTATTCATTTTCAATTATTTATTTTTCTTTTAGTCAAATTTAAGATTATTCCAGATAATATTGAAATACTTACTATTGAAGAGCCTCCGTAACTCAAAAATGGTAATGTCATACCAGTTGTAGGAAATAATCTAATATTAACACCTACGTGAATGGTTGCCTGCATTAAGATTAGGCTCACACATCCAATTAAAACAAGTTTAATTTTATCATTTTTTTCATAATTTATTTTTTTAAAAACCATGTAAATAAACATTAAAAATAATAACAATATTAATATTATGGCAACAACACCAAACTCCTCAGAAATTACAGATATAATATAATCAGTGTGTGCCTCTGGTACTCGATTTTTTAACGTTCCTTCACCAATACCTTTTCCAAAAAAACCACCACTTGTAATCGACTCAATTGCTTTATCAGACTGAAAATTATGTGTTCCTGTATCTCTATTAAAGAAAGAAGAAATTCTTCCTTGAATATAATCAAACTTAGGGACGTATATAATTAAATAAGCTAGTAAACTAAAGGCAAATATTGAAAAAACAAAAAGAAAAAAGATGTTGATACCAGAGGTAAAAATTAAGATTGCCCAAGAAAAAACAACTAGAAGAGTTTGACCAATATCGGGCTGCATTATTAGAAGTAAAGAAATCATTGACACTAAGATAATTGATAACAAATATTTCAAATAAAGATTCGAGCTTCTGTTACTACATATAATAGTTGATAACATAATGATTAAAAAAGGTTTTAATATCTCAATAGGTTGAAATCTTGGTAAAAAAAATAAATCTATCCATCTTTTTGATCCCTTTACCTCAATACCAATAACTGGAACCAAAAATAGTGAAATTAAAGCAACAACAAAAAAAATTAGTGAATAATTAAATAACTGATCAGTTTTTATAGAGGAAAAGATAAAAATTATAAATATTCCTATAAAGATATAGATTAAATGCTTAAAAAAAAAGAAATAACTATTTGTATCCAGTTTATCTGAAGCAATTAACGAAGTTGAAACTAATGAAAAAAAAAGTCCAATTGTAAATAATAAAGCTATAAGAAAAAAAATATGTTTATCTATATTTTTCCACCACTGATAATAAAATTTATAAAAAAAACTATCGCTTTGCATTAACAAATTTTTTAACTAATTGATTAAAATAACGTCCTCTATTTTCGAAATTTTTAAAACTATCAAATGATGCCCCTGCAGGACTAAAGAAAATAATATTTTTTTTTAATTTTGTCTTTTTTAAATCGGAAAATATTTCACCTAGCACGTCATTTAAATTAATAAAATTTTTTAATGACATCTTATTTTTAAGATTTTTTTGAAATTCTTCATGATTATTTCCAAAGATAAATGTTTTAAAATTCTTGCAATGTTTTTTGGATAAATTAAATTGATCACCCTTCTTTGGTATGCCACCTAAAATCCAAAAAACATTTTTTAAATCTTTCAATAAATTTTCTGATGAAGCAAAACTAGTTGACTTTGAATCATTAATTATTGTTAAATTCTTATTTTCAAAAATTATTTGTTGTCGGTATTGTAGTCCTTTAAATCGATTTAAAGTTTTAAATAAACTTTTATTATCTAATTTTAGTGTATCTGAAATTTTTAGAATAAAAGATAAATTTTCTCTATTTCCTACAGATGAAAAGTATTTATTTTTTAATTGTTTAATTGCTTTATTTGCTTTTATTAAATCAACTTTAATAATTTTTTGTTTGAATTTTTTATTATTAATTTTTTTATTAATTAACAAATCATTTTTTTTTACAAATGCTATAGATTTATATGACTGTGAATTTAATAACTTAAATTTAGCATTTACATAATTTTTTAAATTTTTATGTCTCTCTATGTGATCAGGGCTAATGTTAAGTATTACTGAGTATTCTGAAGTAAATAATTTACTATAATCTAACTGATATGATGAAGCTTCAATCACAAAAACAGTATTTTTCGTAATTTTTGTTTCGGATAATGCAGGATTTCCAATGTTTCCAATCAATCTACAGTCATAGTTTTGATCTAAGAAAACTTCATGTAAAATTTTAGCTGTAGTAGATTTTCCATTGGTGCCAGTAATAGTAATGCTTTTATTTTTATAAAATGAATAAAATATATCTAAATCTGTGTATATTTTTGAGAAATTTTTTTTAAGAAATTTAGATAATTTACACTTTGAAGCATCAATACCTGGACTAATAATAATTTTATCAAACTTAATTTTGGATATCGCATGAATATTTTTAAGTCTTTGTTTTGTTTTATACTTAAATTTATTTTTTACGTTATCGTCAAATAAATATACTTTAGCTTTATTATTTAAAAATTTGAATGATGAAATTCCACTCTTACCCAGTCCATATATTAATATTTTTTTTTCTAAAAAAATATTTTTATTACTTATCATTATCTTAATTTTAAAGTAGCCAAACCTATCATTGCTAAAATAATTGATATAATCCAAAATCTTATTACGATGGTTGATTCTGGCCATCCTTTTTTTTCAAAATGATGGTGTATAGGTGCCATTCTAAAAATTCTTTTTCCTGTTAGTTTAAAAGAAATTACTTGGACCATTACCGAAATAGCCTCTAGAACAAATAATCCACCTGTAATTGCTAGTACTATTTCATGCTTAGTAATTATTCCAACCGCACCTAGAGAACCACCAAGTGCTAGAGAGCCTGTGTCGCCCATAAAAATTTTTGCTGGTGGTGCATTAAACCATAAAAATCCTAAACATGATCCTATTATTGCTCCACAAAAAATTGAAACTTCACCTGTACCTTCAATATAAGGAATTTGTAAATAATCTGAAAAAACAATATTTCCTGTTACATAGCTTATAAATGCAAAACAACCAGCAACCAGAATTACAGGAACTGTAGCTAATCCATCAAGCCCATCAGTTAAATTAACTGCATTAGATGATCCTACAATTACAAATACAGAAAAAGGAATAAAAAACCAACCAAGATTAATTATTAAATTTTTAAAGAATGGAAAATACAAATTAGTAATTTCTTGATAGTCTGCAAAATAGACAAAAAAACTAATTCCTAAAATTGCTAGTAAAATTTGTGATATCATTTTGAATTTTGATGAAATGCCTGAGGAATTATTATATCTAATTTTTTTATAATCATCTAATGCACCAAGTAAGCCAAAAGAAGTGGTTATATAAATACAAAAAAGTATACCTACATTAGATAAATCACCCCAACATAAAATTGAAATTAATAATCCAAATAAAATGATTACTCCACCCATTGTAGGTGTACCAATTTTTTTTACAATATGATCTTTTGGTCCATCATCACGTATAGGATTTAATATTTTTCTATTTGAAAAAAATTTAATGAAAGGTTCACCAATTAATAAAACAATTATTAATGAAGTGAACAAAGATAATCCTGTTCTAAATGTTATATATTTAAAGACATTTAAAAAGCTAAAAGTATCAATAAAATTTAATAAAAATTGATAAAGCATTTATTTATTGTCTTTCAAATTATTCACTATTTTATTGAGTCCTGTCGCGTTTGAAGCCTTTATCATGAGATAATCATTATTATTTAAATGGTTTTTAATCAAATCAATAATTTGAGAATTATTATTTAATATCCTTCCTCTTTTTGATTTTATAACAGAATTGAATGCATGAGAAATTTTACTACCCTTAACAAATAACTTATCTATTTTGGTTTGGTTTATTATTGCTCCGATAGATTGATGAAGTCTTTTAGAATGTTTACCAAGCTCAAGCATATCGCCAAGTAGTATATATTTTTTTGAATTTTTTGAATCAATTTTATCATAGTTTAAAATTGCTGATTTGAGAGATAATGGATTTGAATTATAACTTTCATCAATCAAATTTAATTTTTTATTATTAATATTTATTTTAGAAATATCCCCTCTACCATTTGGTATTTTAAAATTAAGAAATATATTTTTATTTATTTTGGATATATCAAAAAAAATACTCATAACTCCCAAGGTAGCTAAAATATTATAAATATTATTTTGAAAATCGTTAAAAATTAAGAAAGAAGTTTTTAAATTATTTATTTCTATTATTGCCTTAAATTTATTTCCAATTTTTTTAATGTTAATGAGTTTAATATTTGAATTTTTATTATTAATACCAAATGATAAGATTTTAAGATTTTTTTTATTAGCTATTTTTTTATGTAAAGCAAAAAAAGTGTCGTCTGCATTAAGAACAATGAAACCATTATCTTTTGTATTATCAATTATTTCTGATTTTGCTAATGCAATTTGTTTCAAATTTCTAAAATTTTTAGCATGAGCATAGTTAATGTTGGTGATCACACTAACATCTGGTTGAGCAATTTTAGAAAGATAATCAATTTCACCTTTTTTATCCATTCCTATTTCCAAAACTCCATAATCATCTTTTTGATCTAAATTAAAAATACTTAAAGGAACACCATATTTATTGTTGTATGATTTAGGAGAAATGCCTACTTTGGATATTTGATTTAATGAACTACCTAATAATTCTTTCAAAGTAGTTTTTCCACAACTTCCTGTAATAGCTATAATTTTTGTATTTATATTTTGTCTATATATTTTAGAACTTTTTGTTAAAATTTCTAGAGTATCCTTAACTTTAATTTGACGATTAATATTATTATTTTTATTAATTATATTTACTATTGCTATTGATGCTTTTTTATTAAAGGCTTCACTCACAAATTTATTACCATCATTTTTTTTTCCTTTAATTGCAAAAAAAATGTCACCTTTTTTTATTTCTTTAGAATTAATTTTCGCTTGTTTAAAAAAAACATGATTAGATTTCTTTTTTCTGTAGAGCTCTTTGATTATATTAACTTTTAAATTATTTGATAAAGCCAAATTTTTTATTTTTATTGCATTAAGAATAATTTTTTTGTCTGAAAAGAAAATTTTTTTAATGCCAATTTCCTGGATTGTTTCATGACCTTTTCCAGCTACAAGTAAAATTTCTCCAGTATTTAAATAATTTATTGCTTCTGATATTGCCTTTGCTCTATTTGAAAATTCCAACACTTTTTGCTTTTTTATCCCTTTTTTTATGTCTTTTCTTATTTTGCTGGCTTGTTCTAGTCTTGGATTATCATCAGTAAGATATATTTTATCAGAAAAAAAATCTGCAATTTTACCCATTTTAGCTCTTTTATCTTGATCTCTATTCCCTCCACATCCAAACACTAAAACAATTTTGTGTCCTGGAAATTGCTCTTTTAAATTTTTAATACAAGTTTTCAAAGCATCCGGTGTATGCGCATAGTCTAATATTACTTTTGAATTATTTTTAATTCTGCCTATTTTTTCAAATCTGCCTTCTACAGATTTTATTTTTGGTATAACATTTAATACTTCTTTAATATTAATGTTACTTTTTATTGATGCAATGACTGCCATTAATACATTTTTTAATTGAACTTTTCCTATCAAATTAAGTTTAATTTTGTGTATTAAATTATTGTATTTTATCTCCAACAATTGAGCTTCATCTTCAAACTTATGAGATAAGAATTGAAAATTATTTTTCTTATCTAATAACGAAAAAAGGTTTAAATTTTTATTTGATGCTATTTTTTTTATTTTTTTAAATTGAGATATTTTTTCATCGGTTATTATATTTCCATTTTTTTTAATTAATTTTTCAAATAAATATAATTTAGCTTTTAAATAATCTTTTATATTTTTGTGATAATCTAAATGATCTTGTGATAAATTTGTAAATATTCCAGTATTGAAAGATAATCCATCCAATCTATTTTGGCTTAAGCCATGACTGGATGCTTCCATAATGACATTATTAATATTTTGCTTTTTTAAATTGCTTAAAATTTTGCTTAATTGAATCGGATCTATTGTGGTATTAGATAAATTTTTTTTAAATTTTTTTGATTTAATTCCTAAAGTTCCAATTGAAGCAACTTTTTTATTATTCAAATTTAATATCTGATAATAAAAATCTGCAATAGATGATTTTCCATTTGTACCTGTAACTGCAACAATATTACTGGGTATTTTGCTATTAATTTTAAATGAAATTTCAGCTAATAACTTTCTAATATTATTTGATTGAATAAATAAAATACCATTTTTTAATCTACTAATTTTTTTTTCAGTTATAATTATTTTTGCACCATTCGAGATTGCAGATGATATAAAGCTATTACCATCTATTTTATTTCCTTTAATTGCAAAAAAAATATAATTTTTTTTTATTTGATTGCTATTAAATGAGATTCCTGAAAAAAAAAATTTTTTGTAACTATCTTTAATATTCGGGAAGTAATCTCCTAGAAGCATAATTAATTAATTTCTAGATATTTTGTGGCTAAAATAGGCCCAATTTTGTCCATTATTTTTCCAGCTACCTCTACTGAAGTCCACCCTGCTGTATTATACAAGGTTCCCTTCCAACCACCTTTTTGATGCCGGTATTTATAATAATAATCCTTTGCTTTTTGTGGCGTGTCCAACATAACAACAAACACATATTGTGGATTTGAAGTTGGAAATATTGAAGCGAACGTATTTATCTTAGCTTCAGAATAAGAACCTTCTTTTGGTTGATCTGCAGTTCCGGTTTTGCCACCAATTTCGTAATTTGCTACATCAGCGAATTTTGCGGTTCCTTCTTCTGTATTAACGATCTTTCTTAAAGCTGTAACTACTTGTGCAGAAACTCCTTTATTAATCAATCTAATCCCTTTTTTATTATTTTCAGTATTCTTATTAATTAAAGTCGGTCTAACATCATAACCTCCATTAGATATTACTGCATAACCTTTTGCTAACTGAAGAATTGTGGTTGCAACACCATGCCCAAATGAAGCTGTAGCTAATTTACATTTTCCAAAATTATAATCCTTTTGTGGAGCCACTTCGCCTATGTCAAAATCAATTGAACTTAGAACACCTACTTTTTCCAAAAAAGACTTATGTTTTTCTGATCCAATCATTTGAGCAATTCTAACTGAGCCAATGTTTCCTGATCTAATTAAAATTTGTTCGGCTGTTAAATCTGAAGGAATTTTATTGTCATACTCTCCTATTCTATGTTTATCACATCGAATAGATTTCGGTAAATCAAAAAATTCAGTTTCTGGTTGTATTAAATCTTCGTTTAAAGCGCTCGCAAATGTTAATGGTTTAAAAACTGAGCCAAGTTCATAAGTTCCTTTGGTAACTCTATTAATAAAATTAACATCAGTTATATTCTGCCTTTCATTTGGATTAAAATCAGGCAATGAAATAAGTGAAAGTATATCTCCATTATTTACATTCATTAGTATTGCTGCACTACCTTTGCTTTTAAAAATTTCTTGATATCTAATTAATTCGTTACGTATTAAAAACTGCACATCTTTATCAACTGTAAGTTTCATGAGTTTTTTTGATTTTCTTAAAATTTCGTCAAAAGATTTTTCAAGACCAGAAATTCCATTATTGTCATCGTCTATTTGACCAATAATATGACTAAAAAGATTTTTTTGAGGATACATTCTTAAAACCTTTTCCTCTGGCTTTATAGATTTATCTCCAAGTTTCATTATTTTTTCGTAGTTTTCTTCAGAAATTTTTTTTTCTAACCAAAAGAATTTTTTTGTATCAAGCTGCTTTTTAATTTTATTAAAATCTTTATTGGGAAAAATAATGTTTAAACTTAATAAAAGTTTTTTCTTATCTATTACATCTGACGTCTTTATGCCTATGTCGATAGATTTAACTGTTTTAGCTAAATAATTACCATTTATATCAGTTATATCTGCTCTATAGAGATTATTAGTAAATGCAGGAAAGCTATCCGCTATTTTAACTTTAGATTTACGTGATCCAAGATGAATTAAATGAATAGTATAAATAAGATAAATAATAAAAAAAATGAAAAATATAAATGCTACTCTATTAAATTGTATATTTAAGTTTGCTTCATTTTTTTTATAAACAAAATTATTTTTATAATCTTCAATAACAATTTTTGATCTTAATTTTTTCATTAATCTTTAATTATTTTTAAATCTTGAATTTTTTTATCTCGATTAATAGTTTTGAAAACTTTAATACTTTCAATTTTTTTTTGTACTAAGTCATTTTCAAAATATAATGATTGAAATTCCAATAATTTTTCTGAAGAACTTAAATAATCATGTTCTAATTTAATCTTTTCATACTCAGAATTTAAGACTCTTAAATTTTCTTTTACTGTAAAAATTTTATCTTCATTTTTTTTTGCTGAATTTTTAATTATTGCTGTTGATAAAATTAATGAAAAAATTATTAATACTAAGAAAATTTTTTTCACAGATTGTCACCAAAGTTTTCTATCTCGATCAGATTGCTAAATTGATCTAGAATGTCAGTTTCAAAATCATAAAAATCAGTTTTTTTAATTGCATATCTTAATTTTGCAGACCTTGATGGTAAATTTTCATTTATTTCTTCATCAGATGGCACAATTGGTTTTTTTTCATTTAGCTTAAGTAAAGTTTCTGCTTGTTCTGTAATAGGCACATATCGTGATATACTTTTTTTTTCAGAAAGACTTTTAAAAAAATATTTGACAATTTTGTCTTCCAGTGAATGGAATGTAACTACTGCTAACACTCCATCTTTTTTCAAAACTTTTGTTGCATTAATAAGTCCAGATATTAATTCACTAATTTCTTTATTAACCAAAATTCTTAGAGCTTGAAAAACTTTTGTGGCACTATGAACTTTATAGTTTTTTTTTCTTTTCGTCTTATCTATGATCTTTACTAGAGTTTGGGTATCTATCTTATTTTTTAATCTCTCTTTAACAATATTTCTGGCTATAAATTTGCTTTCTTTTTCTTCACCAAAAAATTTAAATATTTTATCTAGCTTCTTTTCATCTAGTTTATTTATTACGTCCTCAGCTGAATAATTATTTAAACCCATTTGCATATTTAAGTTTCCTTTGGATTGAAATGATAATCCTTTTTTAGGATCTTTTATTTGTGTATAAGAATAGCCAAGATCAAAAACCACACCTTTAATATTCTCATTTTTGAGTTTTAAATTATTAAGTTGGCTAAATTTAATATTTTTAAATAAAAATCTATCTTCAAATTTATCTTTAAGCTGATTAGCTTTTACTTCACTTTCAATATCACGATCTAAAGCTATTACTTTAGTATTTTCAAACTCTAAGATTTTTTTTGAATAACCACCTTGACCAAATGTGCAGTCAATAAATGTGCCACCATATTGAGGGGTAATAATGCTAATAATTTCTTTTAGCAGTACCGGATAATGTCTTTGCACTTCCGATACTATGGTGGCTTCCATTTATTTCTTTGAAGACCATTAATTTTTTTGTCTTCTTAGGAATGCTGGTATCTCAAGATCGTCATCTTCTTCGTCACTTGAAGATAATAAATCATCTGAACTTAAATTTTCAGTTTCTGAACTAAATAAATCTGGTGCATCGGAGTCAACACCAAATTCCTTAAGATCATTAGAAACTTCTTCTTCAATATTTTCTTCTACTATTTGTTCTTGAGGTTCTTCCATAGCCTCTTGTGTAAAAGACTTTTCCATTTCATTTACAGAGCTATCTTCAACAACACTTTCGGTTTCAAAATTATTACTGTTCATTGTTTCCCCATTTGTAACATTCGAATTTAAGTGTTCTTGATGTTGCTCTTGAACAATTTCATTTTCAAGTTTAAGTGCATTAGCACCATGTGAAACAGGATTGGAAATTGAGTTTGAAAAATTAAAAGATGCAGATGACCCTACGTTTGAAAAATCTGAATAGCCTGGATTTCTGTTTTGAATACGATGAACCATATTTATCACAGATTTTGTCTCCGGTTGTTGACCATCTAATGATGTCGCAACAATTGAAACTCTCATTTTTCCATCTAGCTCAGCATCAGTGATAGCACCAATAATTAACTCTGCTTCTGGATCAACTTCTGCTCTAACTTTGTTAACTGCCTCATCAACTTCAAAAAGTTTAAGGTCTTTTCCACCCGTAATATTAACCAACAATCCTTTTGCACCTTTCAAAGTATAGTCATCAATTAATGGATTGCTTACTGCCATGTCTGCAGCTTTAAGAGCTCTTCCCTCTCCTTCAGCTTCGCCAGTTCCCATCATAGCTTTGCCCATAGACGCCATAACAGTTTCAACATCAGCAAAATCAAGATTAATCAAACCTGGTCTTACCATCAAATCTGTTATGCTTTGAACTCCATGCATTAAAACATTATTTGAAAGATTAAAAGAATCTTCAAATGTTGTTTGCTCATTTGCTATTTTAAACAAATTTTGATTTGGAATAACAATTATTGTATCAACATGTTTTCTTAATTCTTCTAAACCTTGTTGTGCTCTTCTCATTCTAGAGGGACCTTCATATAAAAATGGAAGAGTAACAACACCTACCGTTAAAATATTTAATTCTTTAGCGGCTCTAGCAATGACATGGGCAGCACCAGTGCCTGTTCCACCACCCATACCAGCTGCTATGAAAACCATATTTGCACCTTGAAGTGTGTTTACTATTTCATTTAAAGACTCGTCTGCTGCTGCCTGACCTATATCAAGTTTCGCACCAGCTCCCAAACCTTTGGTTAGATTTAAACCAATTTGAATTCTTGTTTTGCATTTACTTAGCTTTAAATCCTGTGCATCAGTATTGACTGCAATAAATTCTACACCTTGTAGATTATTTTCAATCATTTCATTTATTGCGTTTCCGCCTGCTCCACCAACTCCCATTACTAATAGTCGTGGCTGTAGCTCTTTAATTTCTGGTGCTTTAAAGTTAATTGTCATCTGTTATTTCCCCTCATAGTTGTTAAAATGTTTTTCCCATTTAAGGTTTGCTCGATTTAAATTTGCTTTTTTTCTCGCTGTTACCTTAAATTTTTCAAATGCAGTTGGCTCCCATATTTGGAAAGTTTGACCTTGACCAACAAACAACATGCTATTTTTTATCTTGGCATGCTTTAATAATTTTAAAGAGATAGATATCCTTCCTTCGCTATCAAATTGTAAATTTGTACTCTCTGCTAAAATTGATGTTGCAAAGAAATCTCTTTTTTCTTCAAAGGGATTTAAAGAATCTATTGCAGAAGAAATTTTTTCAATTCTGTCTTGTGAACATGCTTCTAATGATGAATTATTAAATGATGGATAACAAACAACTCCATTGTATCCTAAATTTGACAAATGAGATCTAAAACTAGCTGGCACAGAAACTCTTCCTTTTTTGTCTAATTTGTTCTCGTAAGTTGATAAAAACATATAATTTATAATTTTTTAATTCCATAATTGGGAATATATGGGAATATATGGGTTATTTAATATGCTGTCAAATACTCATTATTATTGATTTTTGACTGCAGTTAATAACTTTTTTATAATCAAATGTGTAAGATGGATCAAATTATTAGAGCTAGCAACAATAAATCATGGGATTGAAAAAAAAGAACAAAGTTGATTCAATAATGAATTAAAACAAGAACATTTTATTATATTAAAAACTTAACTTGTGGATAGTTTTGCCAGATAAATTATAAGCCGGGTTCTGTCATTTAAATCTATCATTTGTCTAGGCTTAAAATCACTCTTAAGCTCAAGCAACTAACCCTGATGACGAGCCAAGGATGGCTTTTAGTTTTTCAACAATGTCATCTCTACTTAGTCTTGCTCCCAGTGGGGTTTTCCAGCGTTCATTGTTACCAATAGAACCGGTGTGCTCTTACCACACCTTTTCACCCTTGCCATGTTATGGCGGTTTATTTTCTGTGGCACTATCCCTAGGGTTACCCCCGCCAGGTATTATCTGGCACTGTATCCTTGTGGAGCCCGGACTTTCCTCTTTAATAAATTAAAGCGATAAATCATTTATCTGGCAACCCTAATCTATTACTAAACTTTAAAAATTCAAGTAAAATGAATTATCTTTTAATTAAATCTTGGCTTATAATTAAGCATTCTTTGTCAACTTTACCATTTATGTTGTTTGGTCTAAATCTTCTTTGAAAAGCTTTTGTTATTTTTTTTAATAATAAGTTTTTTCTTAAGTTTGAATTTTTTTGTAATTTAATCATATATCCAATTTTAAATAAATTATGAAAAAAAATTTCTTTTTCAAAACTATTTAATTCTACATTTCTATTTATTAATAAAATATTTTTTTTTAATTCATGCCAATAGCCAATATTTTTTTTCGACAACAATTCCCAAGGAAACTTTTCACCAGGATCTTTTTTTCTATCAGGTGCAATATCACAATGTCCCAAAATATTCTTTGTATTAATCTTATATTTCTTAATAAGAAATTTACTTAATTTTATTACAGATGATATTTGAGATTTAGTAAAATTTTTATATCCAAAACTATGTCCAGGATTAGCAATTTCTATGCCAATTGAATTTTTATTTAAAGAATTATAATTTTTCCATTTTGATTCTCCTGCATGCCACGCTGTGTACGAGTCAGGAACTATAGTTATAATTTCCCCATTATTTTTAATGAAATAATGGCAACTTACGTTAGATTTTATATTCGTAAGTCTTTTAATTGCAGCAGATTCACTCTTCATTCCAGTATAATGAAAAATAATAAATTTAATCTTATTTAATTTTCTTTTCTTCGAATCAAAGTTTGGTGAGTAATTAAAACTAGTTTTTACAGCCATTTTATTGTCACTTTTTAACCTAAATCTCGATTTACATTATTTACATTATTTACATATGTATTATATAGTCTTTTGAAATGAAAAAATTTTTAAAATTATCTTTAATCACGCTCTTGCTATCTACTAATGCATTTGCAGGTAGCGATGGTGAAAATGCATTATCAAAGAAAACGAAAACCGTTAAAGATTGTTTTGAACCCTTAAACAGAGCAACATTTGCCCTGAATCAAGGTTTAGATAAAGTAATTTTTAAACCAATTGCAAAAGTTTACAGAGTTTTACCCTCACCAGTACGAACTGGAACTGGCAATGCCTTAGACAACTTGTCGACGCTAGTAACTATACCAAATAATGTTCTTCAAGGTGAATTTAAAAAAGCTGGAATTAATACAGGAAGATTTGTTGTTAATACAACAATCGGTGTTGTTGGAATATTTGATGTTGCAGATATGATGGGATTTCCAGACCATGAAAAAGAGGATTATGGACAAACACTTGGTGCTTTGGGAATTGGACCAGGTTGTTATTTAGTATTACCTGTTATTGGACCATCAACTGTGAGAGATACAATTGGTTCACTTGTTAATGTTGTTGGAGGAGATCCTTGGTACAATGTTACTGTTGCCAACGACACACAACATTTTTCAGATTTTGATTATTGGAGCACTAGAGTAATGACTGGTATCGACTTTAGAGCAAAAAATATTGACTCATTTGAAAATTTAGAAAAAAATTCAATGGATTTTTATGCTTCTGTGCGTAGTTTATATTTACAAGACAGACAAATGAAAATTTCTAATTCTAACACAATTACTGAAACAATGGATGATAGTGATTGGGAAGAAATAGAAACTAAATAATTATTACTTAAAAATAGATGAAAAAAATTTTCGCCTTTTTTTTATTTTCAATAATTTTTATATCAAATACTAACAATTCTTTCTCAATCGAACCTGATGTTTTTATTCAATCAACAGTCAACAGAGCAGCAAATACATTAAGTAGCAATTTAACTAAAGAGGAAAGAGTTCTAAAATTAAAACAAATAGCAAGAGAAACGGTAGATATTACAGGTATAGGATTTTATTCTTTAGGCTCTCACAGAAAAAGCTTGGATAAAGATCAGCTATCAACTTACAAAAAAGTTTTTGCAGAATATTTTTTGAAAAGTTTTTCAAGTAGGCTTGCTGAGTATTCTAATCCAGAAATTGAAGTCATTTCAAAAAATAAAATTAATAAAAATTATACCATAGTTTTAAGTAAACTAGTTTCAACAGACAGTAGACCTGAAGTAAAAATTGAATGGAGAGTTTACACAAAAAACCCTGACAATTTTCTGATTAGAGATCTAATTATTGAAGGATTAAGCTTAGCAAGAACTCAAAAAGAAGAGTTTAATTCAATTATTAGTTCAAATGATGGTAATATTGAAGCTTTGTTCAAAAATTTATCTGATTTTTCTTCTAAGTAATTACAAAAATAATATAATTTAATTTTATAATGAAAAGAATAACAGTTTCCTCAAAAGTATCTTTTGTAATTTCAATAATTACCTCAATGATTTTTATACTATATTTCGTTTACAAAGGTTTTATGGTTTATTTTGTTCAAAAAGCAATGGATGATACTTTTGTAGGTGGAAATACATCTGATATTACGGTCACTCTTTGGTTTGGGATTTCGATTGCAATGGCTTTATCAATGCTTTTATTTTTTCAATTTACAAAAATTAAAGACTTAAATAGTCAAAGAACAATTCAAAAAGGTATATTTTTTGGCTGGTCGATAATTGCAATCGCAATGATAGTATTTACACCATCATATATTTACTTCATTTTAATTACTATATTTTCTTCGATAGCTAGTCTTTTGTCTTCAATGACACTTAAAACAAAAATTACAGAAGATTTAAAAAATAAAAAGGAAACTTTATCTGAAAAAGAAATATATCTGCTACAAAAATTGGCTGGTGTAAAAAATCCTAAAAAATAAATAATATTTGGTGGGCCCGCCAGGACTCGAACCTGGGACCAATACATTATGAGTGTACTGCTCTAACCAACTGAGCTACAGGCCCAAACTTACAGTTAACTATAACATTTTTTAGAAGTTATCAATTATAGATA
>Ga0257121_1000430_pt1 | contig 35728 bp, 29 predicted proteins | sample SI106_100metaG_FD_190180 | JGI IMG/M metagenome (GOLD analysis project Ga0257121, IMG submission 190180) | Marine microbial communities from Saanich Inlet, British Columbia, Canada - SI106_100 | ecosystem: Environmental > Aquatic > Marine > Inlet | place: Canada: British Columbia | collected...
GGAACAGGTGTCCAACAGACGCAAGACATGACTAGTATCGTCTCTGATATAATTGTTAACTCAAATACAGAAACAGGCTCTAAAATGATCGAAGAATTAAACAATTCTTCAACTGATACAGAAAATGATTTATCCTTAAAAGTAATCTCTGCTATATCTGAAAAAGATACGACAAAACTTAATACTCTATCTGAAAATAATAAAGAGCAGATCGATACATTAACACAGTCAGCTGTTAAAAATGCTGGTTCATCTCAAGAAAGTGCAGATTTAATTGCAAAAGTGGTAGCCAATGCAAGTGATGATTTTGCAAATCAGATTATTAGTGAAGTTACTAAAAACTCAACTGATGAAAATCAAGCGCTATCTGCTAAAGTCATGAAATCAATAGTTGAGACCAATCCTGATAAAATAGAAAATCTTAATGATGAAAATAAGGATAACTTAATATCTCAAACTATTGAAGCAGCAAAAAATCAAGCAGAAGGTACTTCTTCAGATGAGTTAGATCTTTCTAATACCATAGCTGAAATTGTTACAAATTCTGATACTGGAACAGCAGCAAAAGTTTTAGAATCTTTAGAAGAAGTATCAAATGATAGCGACTCAAAATTATCATTAAGTGTAGTTTCAAATTTAACTAAGCAAGAAAATTATGAAGAAAAAATGGAAATCCTTTCAGTTACTTCATCAGTTGTTGATCAAAGTATAAATACTCTAATTGAAAAAGCTGTAGAAAATGCATCCTCTGAAGAAGATTTAGAAATGGTAACAAATATTGTCGAAAATAGTAAAGGTACTATTGCCGATAAGATTATCGATAGTGCAAATAACAATGAAGAAAGTAAAAAGAAAATTACAAAAGTTATAGTTAAGGTTGTCGAAAAAAATCCTGAAAAAGCTGTTGAGATTATAGAGAAAAATAAAAACACAAATACCGTTTTAGAGACTGTTAAAACTAAAATTGAAAATGGAGAAGCTGTATCTACGGATGACTTTGAAGAAGTTTTTAAAACTAATGTTTCACCTAATTAGATATGAAACTTTCAAAAAATAAAAAACATCAATATTTATTTTTCTTCATACTTTCTGTGTATACGATATTTAATGGTGGTAATTCTAATATACTAATTCAAATTAATTTTATTTTAATAAGTTTATTATTCTTATTTTGTCTTAAAGATAAAAATTATAAATTGCATTTTAATATTTTTTATAAAAAAAATAAAATCCCAATTGTATTTTACTTTTTGTTTCTATCATATTTGATATTTCAGATTATTCCTCTTCCAATAGATATATTAAAGTTTTTTTCATTTGAAAAATTTAATATAATAAAAAAATTGCATTTTAACACATCATTCAGTACGATTAGTTTATCTCCAACTAACTCATTTTTTCAATTTTTAAATTTTGTAACTTTACTTTTTTTAGTTTTAATTATTAAGATGATTTTTTATACAGAGAGACATAAATTTAGACTCTATTTTTTTTTATCCTTTGTAGGTGCTTCAGTTTCTTTTATTGCAGTGCTTTTACTTCTAAATGGTAATCCAAATTTATTTTTTATTGATAATAATTATTATAAAGATGCTGCTACAGGTTTTTTTATAAATAGAACAGTTTTTTCAGTATTTTTAGTTTTTTGTTTACTTGGAAGTTTACAATATTTAAAAATGTATAATTTTAATAATAAAAAAAACCATAATGAAATTTTTTTTAAAAAAATATATGTCAGACTATTTATTTTTATTATATGTATTGGAATAATCACAAGTCTTTCAAGAATTGGTAATTTTTTATTATTAGCAACATTGTTATTTTATCTAACTGAGCATTATTATTCAAATAAAGTAGAAAATAACTCGTTTAGAAATATTATTTTTTTAGTTATTATTTTTGATATTCTTTTAGCTGGGTTTTACTTTGGTGCAGATCAATTAATTGAAAGATTTTTATTTTTTAATGAACAACTTGTTTATGAATCTAGCGAAGGAGAATCATTTACTAGAATTCAAATAATTAATTTTGGACTTGATAATATTAAGAAATTTTATTTATTTGGTTATGGTTTAGGAGGTTTTGAGACATTATTCCAAATTTATTCAAATATAACAAATGATAAATTTGCAAATCACGCACATTCTGACTTGGTTCAATTATTTGGAGAATTAGGTCTTTTTGGATTTATCTTATTAAATATTAGTTTTTTTAAATTTTTTTATAATAATTTTTTTTCAAATAGCTTAAATTATTTATTAATTTTTTTTATAATAATTTTTTTATTATTTGATTTTTCTTTACACATTCCTGTAATACAAATTTTATTTATAATGTTTTTTATATTAGATAAAAAAAATTATTAAGGTTCTTTATATGTTCGTAGTCCATTGTTAATAATTGGGTTGTATGATTTAAACAAATCTGTCTGAGGTAACAATAAACTTATAGTTCTATTCCATTTTACAATTTCTGTAGGTGGAATAAATATAATATCTTTTTTTTGAAGTAAAAATTTTCTTCCAAGAACTAAGTTTATAGGGTTTCTTATGTCTAACTTAAATATATTAATTTCTAAAAAAGAATTATTTTTTTCTCTTATAACGTAAACGTTTTTTGCATTTGCAGTAAGTTGATTTAAACCACTAGTTGAAATTAATTCAGTTAATGAATAATCTAAGTTTGGATAATATACTCCTGGTTTTAATACTTCACCGAATACGTGTATTGATTCTGAATTTCTATCAATAAAAAGAACATCATCTTTCTTTAAATAAAAATTTTCTTTTTCATCTTCACTTTTAAACGCATTAGCTAAATTAATTTTATAAACTTTTCCTTCTCTTCTTAAAAAACCTTTGGTTCCATAAAGCTTGTCTTCAGCAGAGGGATTAAAGTTAGCTTGTATAGCAGCCTCTATTAATCTTATAGGTTTTTGATCTAAGTTTATTGTTAATTGGTTTCTTACAGCCCCAACAATATGAATTTTACTACTATTGTAAGTTTGGATCTCTAATTGAATGTCTGGATTTTTGTAATATCCTTTTATAACTTCCATTAAAATATTTTGTGCTTCATTTAAAGTTAAATCTGCTAATTTAATTTTTCCTATAAAAGGTAAATCGATCATTCCATATTGATCAATTAAATATGTGTTATCTAAATCATCGGTATCTGTAAGATCAATTGATATGCTGTCAGCTGCACCTAAAATATACTCATATTTATAGTTATAAATGTTTGAAATTTTATTAACTTTATAGTCAAGCTCTTCAACCTTATCTCTATTATGTTTGTTAATTTCATCTTCGGTCAATGAATTCAAATCTACAAGATTAATCCCTACATCATTTATAGAGTATTCATTAGGTATAATTTTTTCATTTAGTTTTTGACTTTGAGGATTTTTATTAATTCCAGGAAGAGATACACAGCTATTTAAAAACAATAATATAATATATACATTTAATATTTTTTTTATAATTGTCATTTCTAAAAGTAATATAATATAGGATAAAAATATTAAAGATAATGCTTTAAAATCAACAAAAGCTATATATTTCAACATAACTTTTATTACAAAATATAGTCGCTAAAATTTATTATTCTACTAAAATAATCCAAATTGACATGATAGATAAAATAAAATCATTACTAGATATTTTTGATGTTGGAGATTTTAAATTTTTTTTAATGGTCGCCAAAAAAAATTTTAAAAATTTAATTTCAATAACTTTATTGATCTCTTTAATAACTCTTTTATTTTCACTAAATCAAGAAAAAAAATATCTTAGTAGTGCAACTATAGTTGTTGCACCAGACGAGCAAAACTTGGTTAACATAGAAGAAGTTTATTCACTTGAGTCCCTCAATAATAGAATAAATAATCAAATGGCAATCCTAAAAAGTGATGAAGTTTATGAGTATATATTAGCTGATAAAAAAAACATTACTAAATTTAAAAATTTATATGCCCAAGATACTCAAAATTTTTTTCAAAGAATTTTAAACAAAAAACAAGACGTAGACAAAGCCTTTTTAAAATCAATACTATCTAGAAATTTTACAGTAAACAATTTACCAAGAAGTGATGTTTTGGAATTATCTTTCGTATCAAAGAATCCTAAAATATCACAGTTAGCATTAAATAGTATTATTGAAAGTTATCAAAGATATGAAATAGATAGTAAAATTAAGATAACCAATTATGCAAATATAAAAATTACCGAAAGATTAAAAGAGTTAGTTGCTCAAATGAATATTGCACAAAAAAAACTATCTAAATACAAAAGAGAAAACAACCTTGTTGATACTGGCAGTGTAAAAGAATTAAAAATTAGTGAAATTCAATCAATATCTAAAAGAATTATTGAAGCAAAAAGTAATTATCAAAAACAACAAAATGATTTATTGTCAATAAAAGTAGCTGATGGTGATGTTGAAGCATTAATGGCTGTTGAAGATCTTAGATCTGTTGATCAGATTTCAAACATAAAAAATAGTTTAAACGCAAATGAAAGTAATATTCAATCCCTGTTGTTAATATATACCGATAAACATCCAAAAATAATTCAGGCAAATGAATTAAATGGAAGTTTAGAAAATCAATTAAAAGATATCTTAAATGAAACTATTCAACAAAAGGCATTCGAGCTTAGCAATCTTAATAATTTTATTCAAATTTCAGAGGAGGAGATGCAAAAAGCAACTAATGAACTTAGAGATATTGAAGAAAAAGAATCTGGAATGCTTCAATTTTCCAGAGAAGTTGAGAGTAGTAAAAAGTTATATGAATCTTTTTTACAGAGAGTAAAAGAAACTAATGAAGCTCAAAATCTTCAAGTTTCTAAACTTAAAATTATAGAAACTCCAAATTTACCTTCTAGTCCTTTTGCGCCTACACCTTTAAAATCTTCTATGACGGCATTTTTAATCTCTGCATTAGGAGTTTTGTTTTTATTGTATTATCGAGAAATGAATACATCTGTTATAAAAAGTCCAGAAGCATTAGAGTCTTCGAATATTCCTCAAATTGGAATTTTACCAAGAGTAGAACTTTTAAAAAGAGGTTATCATATATTACAGATGTTTATAGAAGATGCCTCATCGAGCTTTGCTGAATCAATAAGATCTTCAAGAGCAATAATAGAGTCAAAATTCCATAAAAATAAAAGCTATCTTGTGACCTCAAGCAACCCATCTGAGGGAAAAACAACCTTTGCCTTCAACCTTGCTTTGTCTTTAGAGAAATCCAACAAAGTCTTATTTATAGAGGCTGATATTAGAAGACCATCAGTTTTGAATGGTTTTTATCAATTTGATAAGGAAATTTTAGGATTAGGTGAAATTATTTCAGGCATAGCTCAATTAAAAAATGTAATATTCAAAGTCCCAGGAACAGAACTTGATATTATTACCTCAGGAGAAAAAAGATTTGATATGTCAGACATTGTTAACAAGGAGCAGGTAAAAAAATTCTTTGATGTTTTGAAATTAGAGTACGACTATGTAATAATTGACTCCCCACCTGTTCAACCAGTGTCGGATACATTAATTCTTGCTCAAGCATCTGATTATAACTTATTTGTAATAAGATCAGAGGAAACTAGAACAGCTTCATTTATGTCTTCAATCAAAAAAATTCAAAATGTTGGTGCAAAGGTTGATGGTATCATTATGAATGATCTTGATACATCAAAAGACAGTTATTATAGTTATTATTACAGCTATAGCCCCCAATATTATACAAAAAATTAATAATGTTTAAACTTGAGAAAGTTTTTCAAAATAATGATTCTGCCTTCATACTTTTTGTAAGCATAAGCAAAACTATAATAATTTTATTATCATATTACATATTTTCAATTTTAGAAAAAAGCACTATTTATGATTTGTTTGATTTTAACATCTATACTCAATCTAAGTATTATCTTTTTTCTATAATTTTAAGTTTAACTTATTTTTTAATTAGTTTGATTAATAAAAAAGAATTAAATTATAAAAGAAATTTTATTTCTTTTATTAAAGAGGATCTTCTTATTTTTGTAGTATCAAATATTATTATTTTTTCACTATTTTTTATATTTCAGAATAAATTTATATTAGATATTTCTTACCTGTATTCATTGATATTTTTAATTTTTATTTTTGCTTTGTCGAAGATATTTTTCAATTTTCTTTATGATTACTTAGTTAAGGAAAATGTAATTCAAAAAAATATAATGTTAGTAGGAAATTATGCGCAAATAAAAAAAATATTAAGTAATAAGTTTGATCAAATTTATGTTTTTAAATGCTGTATCATTTTAGATATTCATCTACATAATGAAAATTTATTAAAAAGTGAAATTAAGTTTCCAATTTTTAGTAATAATGATGATATTAGATCTATATTGGAATACCATGCATTGGGACAGGTATGGCTTTTAGATACAAGTAAAATTCAAATAGAAGATTCGCTATTAAAGATACTAAAATTTTCTGTGGATATATTAATTATTGATTTAGAAACCAAATATGAACTTTCTGGTAAAAAGTTGTTGGCAGATAAATTTGATTTTAAATTTTATGAAATATCACGTTTTCATGGCATTGCTTTATTTATTAAAATTATATTAGATAAATTATTTTCAATAATATTTTTATTATTATCTTTTCCTTTATTATTGATAGCTATAATTTTTATTTATTTAGAGGATGGGTTTCCATTATTGTTTACTCAGAATAGAACAGGTTGGGATGGTAGAAGGTTCAAAATATACAAACTCAGAACTTTAAAAAAAGAAACTTTTGACAAAACAATTCAAGTTCAAGATGGAGATAAAAGAGTATTAAAATTTGGTAAAATTATTAGAAGATATAGTATTGATGAGCTTCCACAATTTTATAATGTTTTGATAGGAGATATGTCAATTGTTGGGCCAAGACCCCATATGGTTGAACATGATATTAAATATGCTGCTTTATTTAGCAATTTTTTAAAAAGACACAAATGTAATCCTGGATTAACCGGATGGGCCCAAGTAAATGGACTTAGAGGAGCTACGCCAAAGCCTGAAGTAATGAGAAGAAGAATGGAATTTGACTTATGGTATCTAAATAATTGGACAATTTGGCTTGATATATATATCATTTTTAAGACTTTTTATGCCTTAATCAAATATAAAGGTGATTAAAGCTTTATTCATTTACAGTCTCTTTCAAATCATATATTTAAACCTATAGTTGTATTATGATTGATAACTCTGCAAAACTAAAATCTAGAATAGAAAATTTTCAATCTAATTTTTTAGCAAAAGATAAAATTATTGTTTTTGAGGAAAATAAATTTGATTTATTTATAGGTATTCTATTTAATGTACTCAAAACTATATTATTACCAACAATTAATTTTTTTATTAAATCATTAATGAAAATAATAGACAAACTTTTAGATATTGCCACACAACAAAGCGAGCTAAAGAAGAGGATTTTAAAACAAGAGGAAGTACTTTTCAAAAATACTAAGTTGAATTCTGTATTATCAGAACAAATAAGTGAACTTAATAGAAAAATTGATAAATTATCAGTCAATAGTATCACAAAATTAGAGACAGAAAGTAATGAAGAAATTACTTATCCAATCAATAATAATGAAATTAGTGAAGTATCAATTACTGAAGTAAGTTTTTATCAAAAAGAAAATTTAAGAATAAGTAATGAACTGTATGAATCTCAAAAAAAGTTTGAAATTATGAAAAATGAAATTGAAAAATTTCAAAATCAAAGAAGTAATTTAATTGAAAAAATAAATTCTGTGAATGATGTCATTCAAGACAGTAATATAGTCACAAATGTTTTTGAAAATAATGAAATTAAGAAAAGGATAAATGTAAAAGATCCTGAAATTTCAAATAAAGCCTCAAAAATTGATCTAGACTTAGAAATAGAAAAAATATTTTCAAAAAAATAAAATTTAAATTAAAGATGTGTTAAAAAAAAATAAAGAAAATAATTCTTTAGATATAACTGCAATTATTCTTACCTATAATGAAGAAAAACATATCAAAAGATGCATTTTATCAATTAAAAAATTTACTAAAAAAATTATAATAATAGACAGTTTTTCATCTGACAAAACATTAGAAATTGCAAAAAAATTTAAAGTTAAAATTTATAAGCATAGGTTTGTCAATCAAGCTAAGCAGATAAACTGGGCATTAAGAAAAATAAAATTTCAAACAAGTTGGATTTTAAGAATAGATGCTGATGAATATTTAACCAATGAATTAAAAAAAGAAGTAAAAACACATATCAATACTTTGAATTCTAATTATGATGGTATTTCATTTAATAGAGTAATTAAATTTTTAAATAAAGAAATTCATTATGGTGGAACCTCACCGCATAAGACACTTAGAATTTGGAAAAATAAAAAAGGTAGATGTGAGGATGTTTGGATGGATGAGCAAATTATTGTTAAGGGTAAAGTATTTTATATAAATCAAAATTTAATAGATGAAAATTTAAATGATCTGAAGTGGTGGAAGTTAAAACACAGAAATTATGCTAAGAGGGAAGCCATAAGTTTTCTTTATAATAAAAAAAATAAAAATAAAAATAAAAATAAATCTAAATTTAAAAATAAATTAAAAAACGTAAGAAAAAGAAAACATCTCAAAGAAAAAATTTATTATAAATTACCGATTTTTTTACGACCATTATTATTTTTTTTATATTCTCTGATATTTAAACTTGGAATTATTACTGGTTGGCAAGGTTTAGTTTTTTATTATTATCAAACTTTATGGTTTAGGCTATTAGTCGATATAAAAATTTACCAACTTAACAAAATGATTAAAAAACAAAATATATCTTTAGCCAAGTCTTTAAAAAGTAATATAATAAATAATGGCATTAATTTTTGAGTAAATTCAATTGTCATATATAAAAATTGAAAAATAAAATGAAAAAAATAGAAGTTAATAATGGTAGATCAAAACAAGCTAGGCTTATAATATTTATTGATAATACTATGATAGAGTTAATCTCTATTTTCAAAAAAATTTTTTTTTATTTTTATTATTTTTTTTCAAACAAATATAATTTTCTAAAAAAAAATAAAGAATTAAAAGATGCTTGTAATGATAAAAAAATTTTTATTATTGGTCTTGGACCTTCTTTAAATAATTATGATCTAAAAAAAATAAGTGGAGAAGTTATAATAATGGTAAATAGATCGTTTAAACATAATGATTATGAACAATTAAAACCTAAATACCATTTGTTTATGGATGACAAAATGGCTATGGGAATTTGGCCATTAACATACATAGATGAGATTTTTAAAAAAAATCCAAATTGCAAAATTTTATTAAATGCCAATTGGTATTATCTAGATAAATTTTCAAGCTTAAGAAACAATGATCAGATATATTGGGTAAAATCAAATTACATTTCATTATTTTTTGATAATTTTTCTAGCGATTTAACAAAAATTATTTCAACAGGGGGAGGAGTTGTAGAGGAAGCAATAAGTTTGTCAGTATATTTAGGCTCCAAAGATATAAATATACTTGGCGTTGATGGAAATGGCATAGCTCTCCTAATGTGTGATCTTGATAGTCATTTTGATGGTACAGACCCTGATTATAAAAAACATAACTCACTACTTTTTGCTCACGACATGATACTTAGTTCAAGAGGAATGAGAGCTTGGCATAGGATTGCTAAAGCTCTTAAAAAAAGAAATATAAAAATTTTTAATAGATCCAAGGAAGGTATTTTGGATGCGTATGAGTATAAAGATTTTGATTCTCTTTAATAGATATTTAAATTTTATACTTTAATTAATTATTTTTTCCAAATGACTGGTTTATTTAAAGAAAAAATACCGTACAAAAAAATTCTTTTTTTAGTTAAAGATTTAAATTTAGAAACACCATGATAAGAATCTGGAGTAGATTTAAATACCAAAAATTTTCCTTGTTTAGGTGAAATTGTATTTACTTTTTTTAAATTCTTTTTATTAGGAAATCTTGATAAATTATTACTAATTTTTTTGTTAATTATATTAAAAGTTTCAAAAGCACCACCATCTTTTTTTTCTATTGTATTAAGATAAACTAAAAAATTAATAACTCTATTATCTCTATCCCTGTGGGGTGATCTATGGTAGCCATAATTAGAACATGAAAAATCAACATCAAGATTTAAAGAATTTTTAATGTATTTTTTTTCTAAATTTTTAGTAATTTTGTCCCCTTTTTGTAAACCATAATTTTTCTTTGAAAAGTGATTGATTTTATTTAGATAAATCCATTTTTTATCATTATCAAACAGCTTATCTAATTTCTTATAAAATTTAAAATTATTTATAGACTTGTAAAATTTTTGAATATTTTTGGATTTATTCACAAAGTTTTTAAAATTTTTTGAACCTTTGTTTATTCTTTGTCTACCGTTCATTACTTCATCATCATATTTGTCATATTTTAAAATTTCTTTAATCATTTCTGAACAAATTTTTTTATTAATAAAACTTTCAAAAACTAAAATTGGAAATGGTGATTTGTTAATTTTATTAAATTTAGATAAATTTATCATATCGGTTTATTATATATTTTAAGGTAGATAATAAAATAAATATCGATAAAGTTATAGCATTTATCATGGATATAAATGTATTTTTGCCCTGTAGATCTGGAAGTCAAAGAGTTAAGAATAAGAATATAAAAAAATTTCATAATCACAAATTTGGTTTATTTGAATTAAAAATTAATCAATTATTAAAAATAAAATATATAAAGAAAATAATAGTATCGACTGATGATAAAAAAATTATTCAATTCTTAACAAAATTTAATCATCAAAAAATTAAACTTGATATCAGGCCCAAGCATTTAGCTACGAATAAAACTAAAACAGATTCACTCATAAATTATGTATCTAAATTATTTGATAAAAATGATCATATATTATGGACTCATGTAACATCACCATTCTTTGATGATAAAGAATACAACAAGGCTATTAAATTATATAAAATAAATTTAAAAAAAAATGACTCATTGATGGGGGTAACAAAAATTCAAGATTTTATTTTTGATAAAAATAAGCCAATAAATTTTAATCCAAAAAAAATTAAATGGCCAAACACACAAACACTTAAAAAATTATACATGGTAAATAATTCAATTTTTATATCTTCAAAAAAAAATTATATAAAATTTAAGAATAGAATAGGAAAAAGACCTTTTTTAATGGAAATAGAAAAAATCAAATCATTTGATGTTGACTGGCCAGAAGATTTTAGAATAGCAGAAAATATACAAAAAAATAAATAATGTTTAAAAATTAATATTATATGTCACGTACAAAAAAATAAATAGTTTGTATTTAATCAATCTATTATGAAAATATTTTAATTATATAATAGATTAGTAAAGGTATTATGTGTGGTTTAATTGGTGTTTATAATTACAGAGAAAGAAAAATAAATTCAGAATTAATAATAGAAAAAATACTTAAATTACAAAATTCAAGAGGGCCTGATGATAGTGGTGCTTGGTGCTCGAAATGTAATAAGGTTTATTTTGGACATAATAGATTGTCTATAGTTGATTTATCAATTAAAGCAAAACAACCTTTTATTTCTAATGATAAAAATTATGTAATTATTTTTAATGGTGAAATTTATAATTTTAAAGATATTAAAAAGATACTTGTAGAAAAAAAAGTAAATTTTAGAAGCAATTCAGACACTGAAGTTATTGTGGAAGCATATAAATATTGGGGATTTAGTTTTTTAGAAAAATTAAGAGGTATGTTCGCTATTGCTATATGGGATCTTGTTAATCGAAAATTAATACTATCAAGAGATCCGTTTGGTATTAAACCACTATATTATTCAAATAAAAATGGTATTTTTTACTTTGCATCACAAACAAAAAGTCTTCTAGCAATTGATAATATAAGCACAAATAAATCAGAAGCAGGTTTAGTAAGTTATTATTTATGGGGAAATATATCTGAACCATTAACACTATACAAAGATATTAAATCTATTGAAAAAGGTACTTATAAAATAATTCATGAAGATGGAAGTGAAGAAGACCATCAGTATGCTAATTTAAAAGATGTAATTTTAAATACCGATGCAGCTTTCTTTAATAAAAAATCAGATGCGATAGAATATTTAAATGATATAATCAAAGAAACTGTAAAGTATCATCAAGTGTCAGATGTACCTGTAACTTTTTTATTATCTGCTGGAATAGATTCAAGTGTTATTTTAGCTTCTATAAGTGATCCTGACAAAAAAAATTGCTCAGCTTTGACATTAGATTTTAATTTTAAAAATAATAATGATGAGACTATTCTATCAAAAAAAACATCTTCAATAAACAATATAGATCATAAAATTGAAAAAGTAGATATTGAGGAAATAAAAAATCTTTCAGAACATTTCTATAAAAATATGGATTTACCTACAAATGATGGTTTTAATAATTTTTTAGTATCCTATTTTGCTAAAAAAAATAAATCAAAAGTAATCATTTCTGGCATAGGAGGAGATGAATTATTTTTTGGATATCCAAGTTTTAACAGGATTCCAAAAATGAATAAATTGTTGAGATATTTACCTAAAAATGACTCAATTAATAATTTTTTTAAAAAAGACATATATAAGATATTAAAAAGATTCCGTTTAAATACAAAATATTCTGGCATTCTTGAATATGGAAAAAATATAGATACTGCTTTTTTATTACAAAGATCTTTATTTCTACCTCATGAAATTAGAGAAATGATATCACCAGAAACTTTTAGGCTTGGGATGGAACAGCTAAATATTTTTGACAATATAGAATTAGATTGTAAAAATTTTGACCAAAAAAAATTATCAATAATGTATCTAGAAATTAAATATTATTTATGTTCAAAAATTTTAAGAGACTCAGACTGGGCTTCAATGACACATTCAGTTGAAATGAGAATGCCTTTTGTTGACTGGTTTTTTTTACAAAAATTAATACCACTAATTAAATCAAATGTTGATATTAAAAAAACTAATCTTTTAGATTGTTTTCATAATAAAATTCCCAGTGATCTTTACAATAGAAAGAAAACTGGATTTGGAATCCCATATAAAAGTTATTTTGAAAAATTATCAAATAAAAAAACAATTTATTCTCATCCTATTAAAGATTGGTCAATTTTTAGTTATAAGAAATATATAGATAATGAAAAAAATTAAAATTTTAAGAATCATTCATACTTTGGATCCAACACATGGGGGACCACAAAATGCAATAATTGATAATTCTTTAGCTCTAATCAAAAAAGGTTTTAATATAGATATTTTAACTAACGATAATAAAAATTATTATTTTAAAAAAAAGGATTCAATAAAAGTCATCAATGTAGGACCACCTTTAATCGAATATGGTTTTAATATAAGGCTGATTTTTTGGTTAATAAATAATAGAGAAAAATATGATATCTTTATTGTTCATGGATTGTGGACATTTTATACATTGATAGCAAGATTACTTTTAAAAAATAAATATTTTGTTTTTGCTCATGGTCAATTAGATCCTTTTTTTAGTATTGATTTTATAAAAAAAACAAAAAAAAAAATTTATTGGAATTTAATTGAAAAAGAAAACCTCATTAGTGCAAATTCATTATTACTAACTACAGAAAATGAAAAAAAACTATTACTTAAAACGTATGTAAATACAAATAATATCAAAAAAAAAAATGTTTCCTATGGTATTTTGAAGCCAAAATTTAATATAGCTAATGTCAAAAGATTATTTTATAAAAAATATCCAAATTTAAAAAATGAATATTTTCTTATATTTTTAGGTAGATTTCATAAAAAAAAAGGATGTGATACATTACTTAAAGCTTTAAAAATTTTAAAAAAAAAAAATATTATAATTAAATTATTATTAGTTGGTCCTGAAAATGAATATAAAAAAAATCTAAAACAATTAAGCAAAAATTTAGATATAGAAGATCAAGTATGTTGGTCAAACACTATGAAAAATGGGATAAAATGGGGATCTTTATATTTATCAAAGGGTATGGTTTTATGTTCAAATGGAGAAAATTTTGGTGTTTCTCTTGTTGAGTCTCTTAGTTTGGGAAAACCAGTCTTGACAACTAATAAAGTTAATATTTATGATAAAATTAAAAAATATAACTGCGGCTTAATTTCAAAAAATGATGCCACTAGTTTTGCAAACATTTTAAATAAATATTTTAAATCTAATAATAAAACTTTAGAAAATTATTCAAAAAATTCAATCAAATGCTTTAACAAAGAATTTAATTTAGAAAATAATATTAATATTTTTTCAGATTACCTTAAAAAATTTGTGAACAAAAATTAAAAAAGATGAAAGTAAAATATTTTTTTAGTTTTAAGGAAGATGGTCGCAAAAGTATGGATATACTTGGTAATTTAATTTTAAATGGTCTTAAAAAATTTAAGAATATTAAAACATCATTTTTTGTACCTAAAATTAAGTTTAATTTTTCTTTATTTAGTAATTTAATTCAAATGAGATTTGAAAGATTTATTTCTTATCCATTGCAGACAATCAAAATCAAACATGTAGATATTGCCCATATTATTGATCATGGTTATTGCCATTTATTTCATTTTCTTAATGCTAAATTTAAAATAATTACTTTTAATGACTTAATCCCAATTCTTTTTGAAAAAAAATTTAATAAGAGTAATATTTTATTAAAATTTTCTTTATCATTTATAAGTAAATATGATCATATCATTTCAATTAGCCAGCAAAGCAAAAATGATCTTGTTAAATATAAAAAAATAAATCCACAAAAAATTTCTGTTGTATATCCACCAGTTGATGAATCTTTATTTAATTTAAAAAAAATTGATAAATTAAAAGTTTTTAAAAAATATAATCTGCCACATAATGCAAAAAAGGTAATTGTATTTGATAGTATATTTTATAAAAACTTTGAATTTTCACTAAAAATATTTAAGAAATTATTAAAATTAAATGAAAATATAATATTAATTAAAATTGGTAATTTTAAAGACATAACAAATGAAACATGTCGAAACAAAATATATCAACTAAACCCTAATACACGCTTAGATATGTCAGAGCTGTATAAATCTTGTGATTTGTTATTATTTCCATCTTTGTATGAGGGATATGGAATACCTTGTATTGAGGCAATGAAATGTGGATTACCAGTTATATCCAGTAACAGGGGTTCATTAAAAGAGATTGTTAATAAAAAAAACTTTTTTAAGCTAAATAATGAAAAAGAAATTATTCAACATATAGATAAGGTTCTCACAAATAAAAAATTTTTTAGATTAAATAAAAAAATTTCAATTAGCCAATCTAAAAAATTTAAAGAAAAAGACTACTATTTAAATATTTTAAAAATATATTATAGAATTATAAATGAGAATAAATAAACTATCCTGAGACTTTTTTAATAATTTGTTTCATTAAATTTTTATGATTAAGCTTTAAAATTTTAGTTATCTTTAATTTGCCTCGATATGCTATTTTTTTAGCTTTTGTAGGATTCTTAAGATAATAGTTACACTTTGTGAAACATTCATTCGGTGTTTTAAAAAAAATAGCCTCTTTATTTTCAATTAAAATATCTGACATTGACTTAGTCCTAAACGAGCAAAGTAGGGTGCCTATTGCAGGTATCTCGATTGATCTAGCAGTAATAGTATCTAAATTTTGTTCCGAAAAAAGACATAATGCAATTTTAGAATTTTGTATTAATTTTGAATAATTTGGGTTTTTTACATGACCTACATTAGTAATACTTTTGAGAGAATCATAGTTTTTATCTTTTTTCCAATGTGATCCATAAATTTTAAAATTAAGTCCTAACTCATTTAATTTGTATAAAAACTCACCTTTATGAGGTGACCAAGTTCCAATAAAGATTATATCATTTTTAAATTTTATTTTGTCCTTTTTTGAAATTTTGAATTTTTTATGTATTTTTTCATCAAAACTAGGCAGGTTAAGAAAACTATTTTTTAAACCATTTTTTTTTGCTAGAATAATTCTAGACTTATCTTGGTATGATATTAGATCATAAAAAGGTGCAGCCTGAAGAAATAATTTCCATTTGTTTTTATCTCTTTTAACAAACGGATTATCATTGCACATACAAACTATTTTTTTTGTTTTTTTTTTAAGTTCTATAATAAGTTTTTTTCCTATTAAATGACCAGCTTTAACTATAATTATATCGTATGAGGAGTTAATTTTTGAAATAATTTTTTTATATAAATAATTTTCAAATATAAAAGGTGATATATGCCAAAATATTTTTTCAGTTATTTTATTATAAAAAAGAATATTCGTATCATTAATAAAATGTGTTTGCTTATTAATTTCTTTTAATGCTAAGTATTGTAAATAACTATTCCCAGATTTTGGTCCAATAAATAATACTTTCATACTACAATTAATCATATAATAATTAAGATTAATTTAATTTTAAAAACTCATTTTGCAAACAGTAAATCTTAAAAGATTAAGAAAAATAATTTTTTTTCTATCGTTTTTTTCATTAATTTATCAAACATATATTTCAGTTAATTTAATAGATTTTATATGCGTTTTTCTTGTTTTTTTTTCAATGATATTGACAACTAATTATTGTTTAAATGACAAATTTTTTTTTAATTATCCAATATCGCTACTATTAATTTTTTTTTCTCACTTTATTAACTTAGGAGGATCATTATATCTTAAAACGTACGAGCTATCTAATATAACAGAACATTTAAGAGAACCCATTCAAACAATTGGAAATTTAGTAATGTTTAATCTCGTAATAATTTTAAGTCATTTTATTTATATAAATCTAAAAATATCAAAAATTTTACAATTAAAATTTCGTGTCTTATTAAAAAGATTTAAATTAGATGATTTGTATGATCTTAAATTTTTATATTTTCTATCCTTTATAGCTGTTTTATCAAAATTATTTTTTTATGATTTTAATACACCAATAGAGTTTCAAGAAAATTTATCAGGTCCACCATTGTTAGGTGATATTATTTATGGTTTTAAGTTTATTATTTATCTTCCAATTGTTATTTTTTTTTCAAAATATCTTTATAAAAAAAAAATCTATAAATCCCAAAATATATTCTTTATTATTTATATTATAACAATGGGTATTATCTCTATATCAACAAATGTAAGATCCATTCTATTTGATATATTAACAATCAGCATAATGTTTTCTTTTCTGATATTTATTTTTGATGAAAAAAGTGAATTATTAAAAAAAAATATTTTAAAATTTTTTATAATAATAATTTTTTTATTTCCATCAATAAATTTTCTAGAAAACTTTTCAAAAAATTTTATTAACGAAAGATCTTTGGCGAAAAATAATACTCCAATAGAAAATATTTATTCATTTTTTTATAATAGAAATAATTTTGAAAATAATAATAAAAATTACTTTTCAGAAAAAACTTTTTTTTATGAGGAATATTATAGACATGGCTTATTTAACAGAATAAATATTTTGTTAGTAAATGATAACCTAATATTTGCTAAGAATAATTTATCTAAATATCAAATTAATTTGATTAAACAACTTCAGATTAATCAAATTATTTCAATAGCACCTCAGCCTATCATTAATATATTTTTAGAAGATTTTAATAAAAGTAATTATTTGCAATACTCTACAGCTAGTTATATCTACGGTATTTTGGATAATATGTATGGTGGAAAAAATATAGGATCAGTTCTTGTTCAGCTAAATATAATATTTAATCTATATGTTTATTTAATCTTAATTTTTATTTTTATTCCTTCCTTTATAATTTTTGACTCATTCTATTTTCCTAGTGAAAAAAAATTTAGTCCTTATATATTAATATTTTTCTACACTACCAGTTTTGGAATATTAAATATGCTGGCAACTTCTGATATATCAAATGTATTTACGCTGATATTCAGAGCTATTCCACAAACTTTATTATATATAATTTTAGCTAGATATATTTTTAATATATTCTTAAAAAGAAGTTTTTAATGAAAAAAATTATTATACCGAACACTAATTTTGAATGTTCTAGATTAATATTTGGAACAGGTAGTTTGCTAAATATATTTGATAAAAAGAAAAGATTAGAATTGCTAGAAAGTGCTGTAGATTTGGGTTTTACTCATTTTGACACATCTCCATATTATGGTTTTGGACTCGCTGAAGAAAATCTAGGCGAGATTTTTAAAAAAAATAAAAATTTAACAATTACTACAAAAGTATGTCTATATCCTCCAAACAAATTAAATCATAATTTTCTTGAGATGGTATTTAGAAAATCTGCTGGTAAGATCATTTCAAAATTATCAAAACCAAATATTGATTTTTCAATTAATTTTGCGAAACAATCTATAGATAACAGTTTAAAAAAAATGAAAATTGATAACATTGATATATTATTAATTCATGAACCAATAATAAGCCTGATAAATGTTGATGAATGGAAAAATTTTTTTGAGAATTTAGTTAAAATAGGCAAAATAAAATATTTTGGTATATCTTCATTGAACTCCATGAGAATTAAAAATTTTTTAAATACTGAAAAAAAATTATTTAATATAATACAAACTCTAGATAGTATTGATTTACAAGAAGCAAATTTCATTTCAGATAACAATCTGCCATTTCAAATTACACATGGATATATTTCATCTTTAAAAAAGAGACAACCAAAGATACTATTAAAAAATGTTTTTAAAGATATAATTAATCGTAATCCTAAAGGTGCTATAATTTTTAGCACCACAAGAAAAAAAAATTTATATGAAATTACAAATTTATTTAAAGTAAATGATCAATAATTTAATTGGCAAAGAAAAATTAATTAAGTCAACAGATTTATGTATAATAGGTGCTGGAACTGTAGGATTATTTGTTGGATCTTTGCTTGCAAAAAAAGGTATTAAAGTTTTAATATTAGAGTCTGGTGACATGACACAAGATAGTGAAACTCATGAACTTAACAAAACTATTTATACAAAAAATTTTTATCATAGTTCAAATATAGGACGATACAGATGTTTAGGTGGCACATCATCAAGATGGGGTGCTGGTATGTTACCTTTTTCAATTAAAGATTTTGAAAATGGAAAATGGCCAGTTACATTTGATGAAATAAATAAATATTTAATTAAAGTTGAAAAATATTTTGATTTGAATAGTGGCTCGTATTTATTTAAAGATAATTTAAATAATATTAATAAAGATTTTATTTTAAAATACGCAAAACTGCCATCTTTTAAAAATAGAAATGTATATAATATTTTTAAATCGACAGTTCACGAAAATGAGAATCTTCAAATTTGGTTAAACTCAACTGTTACAAAGTTTGATAAAAAATTTAATTCTTTAGATAATATAGTTGCTGAGGCCCAAGATGGATCAAGTATAAATATTAAAGCAAGAAATTTTCTTATTTCAGCCGGTGCAATTGAAAGTACACGTTTAATGTTGCTTCTTGATAAACAAAATGAATATTGTGTATCAAAATTTTCACCATCTTTAGGTAAATATTTTTGTGATCATATTTCAATACCTGTATCAGATATTATTCCTAAGAATATTAATAAATTAAATAATATTTTTGGTTATCATTTTGAAAGAAATAGAAATATGAAAAATATTAGGTTCGAAATGTCAGAAAATACTAATATTAGGGATTTCTTACCACCTTTTTTCGCAAGAATTGTTTTTGGGGATATGGACGGAGGTTATGAAAATTTAAGGAATTTTTTTAGAGCAATTCAAAAAAAAAAAATTCCATCATTTGAAGATTTTTTTGGGATAATTAAATCCTTACCTTGGATATTAAACGCTATTAGATGGCGATTTATGAATAAAAGACTTTTATTTCCTCAAAACCCCGCACTTGAAACAAATATAATTATGGAACAAGAATCTTTAAGTTTGAATAAAATTTTTTTATCTAGCACTGAAAAAGATTTATACGGTCAACCAATTGCCAGTATTGAATGGTCGGCAAGTGAAAAAGATGCTGAAAATATTTTTAAAGCTGCAGATTGTCTTGAAGATTTTTGGAATAAATCAGACTTAAACGAATATGGAATTTTTAAAATGAAATCAAAATCTGAAATAGAAAAACTTATTAAAAAAGCTGATGGTATTCATCATCCAAGTGGATCAACACGTATGGCTAATACTAAAGAAGACGGTGTTGTTGATAAAGACTTGAATGTTTTTTCAATTGATAATTTAAAAATTTTATCTACGTCTGTATTTCCATCAGGTGGAGGAGCAAATCCCACAATGACTTTAATGATGTTTGGTCTAAGATATGTTGATCAATTTTTAAATAGATAAGAAACTAATTTTTCTTAAAAATTAAACAGAAGTTATTCATCATTATTGTTTTAGGAATAAAAATAATAGCTAATTTGTAGATTATCCTTTTAAAAAAATTACTAGGTTGATTGATATAAAAAAACTTTTCCGAAAGTTGAAATTTATTTTTATTTGCAAAATTTTCTATTAGAGGTAGAGCGACTTTATATTGAATAAACCACTGATGTTTGTGCCCAGGTTTTGTATTAATCATCTTTAGGCCATGAGTTAAAATTCCTTTACCAAACAAAAATCTTAATCGAGCAATTATATAATCTTCATTTGGAAGGCCAACTACAACATATTTTGATGATTTATTTAAAGCTATTTTGAATAATTTTAAAAAACTATCAGTGTGCTCTAAAACATCCATTAACATCACACATTCATATTTTTTATTAAGATTTTTTAAATACTCTTCTGTTTTTTGAGCATTTTTAAAATATTTAATATCATTACTTTTTTTCTTTTTATAAATACCAGCATTTGCATCTACACCTAAATAATTGCTTTTATTATAAATAAGTTTTTTTAAAATTCCATTGCCACAACCTATATCAAGAAAACTTTTTATATTAGTGTTTTTTTTTAAAAAATATTTAAAGAAACTATATCCTTCGTGAGATGCACCTCTTGAAAATATTACATCTTTTTTTTTATAGGTGTTATTTAAATTTTTCATAAATTATTTAGAAGAAAATTTTTCAATAATAGTCTCAAGTTTTTCAAAATATAAATCCCAATCATTTTTTTTTGAGTAGTTTTGTCCATTATATGATAACTCTTGTAATAATTCTTTATTATCGGCTAGATGAGTCAATTTATCAACAATTGAACCAACATTCCGTATGGGTACAACGAAACCAGAGTTTGATCGTCTGACAAAATCTCCAGAGCCTGTATTTTCTGTTACTATAACTGGACATCCTGCTGCAGCTACTTGTAAAATTGATACTGCAAATCCATCCTCTAAACTTGGTAAGACATATACATGACAAAGATTAATAATATCATTTAATTTTGAATGGTTTACATGTCCGTAAACAATAATATTTTGACTTTGTAATTTTTTTTCAAAAAAATGCTTATCAGATGTATTAGATCCGACAACATGAAGTCTTTTGTTTGGATGTTTGAATTTTTCAAATGCTTCTAAAGCATAATGAAAACCTTTTCTTACAGATTTTGATGCTAAAAATAATACATCAAAAAAAGTATCACTTTTTTTTATATTTTCATTTCGAAAAAAAACTTTGTTATTTACACCAAATTCCAAAACTTCAATTTTTTTATCTAGATCTTTACTAAAAGTTTTTTTTACAAAATTAGAGGGAACTAAAATTAAATCAGCATTTTCATAGCTATTTTTTTCTCTTTCTAAATACCATTCTTTAATAGGTTTATAATTTAAATTAAGACTTTCGTACTCCTCTTTTAGTATTTCATTTTGAAAATCTATATGTGTAGAAGTTCTATCACAAACTACGAGTTTACCATTTTTCCTAAATTTTTGCCCTGATAAAAAAGATGTTTTAGACTGAGCAAAAAAAATATCAATATCATCGTTTTCATTTATTATATTTAGAGCAATTTCATCAATTTTTTTATGATGATAAATATTTAATAAATCATCAATATCTTTAAACAATTTTTGTTTAACTAAGGGTTCTCTCATTATTCTAATTAGACCAAAAGGACTAACTAAATTTTTTGGTATACCTTCTTTCTTTATTTTAAACCAAGGATATCCACAAATTATCTTTGATAATTGATTTTTTTTATAAATAGCTTTTGCAAGTTCAAAATGATGAAATTTCCCTGCTGTGGATATAAGAAATTTCTTTTTTTTCATTAATTTCCTTTGAATATATTATTATACCATAGGCCATAACTGTAAGTTCTGAAAAAAATATCATAATTCATTTTATCGTCAGCTAAATTAATTAATTTTTCATTATCTATTAAAGGAATTTTATTGAAATTATAAAAAATCATTTCTTTAATTTGATTTATGTTTTTATCTAGATATCCATGTAGATTTGATGCAAATGCAAATTTAGGTTGATTTTTTAAGTAAGATGGCATTAATGAATGATTTCTTAGAAGAGATTTTGTTCCATTTTTAAAGTGAATTTTTTTTGATATTCTAGATAAAAATAAATTTATATCATCATATAAATAAGGAACTCTTGATTCTAAACCATACGCCATAGAATTTTTATCCTCATAATCTAGAAAAGATTGCATTCCCCAATGCGATTTAAAATTGAGTATAATATTTTCTAAAATATTATTATTCATTTTTTTATAAAAACTAAGATTTTTATAATCATTATTAAATTTAAGATGTTTAATTCTTTTTTTTAACTGAAATTGTTTATTTCTATTTAATAGCTCAATGTTAATTATTTCTTTAATTGATCTTAAAAAAACATTTTTATTAGGATTAAATTTTTTTATTTTTTTCAATTCTTTGTAGAATTTATTAAAATTGAATTTGTTTAACAAATCCGCCAAATATCCATAAGCGTGCAAAGAATATCCTAAAAAGTTTTCATCACCTCCGTTTCCAGTAAAAATAACTTTAAAGCCCTCTTCTGAAATCTTTTTACATAAAAAATTATGCATAGTGCTTGAAGAATCTGGTGTAGGTTGATCTATATCATAGATTGTTTTTTGATGATGATTAAAAAAATCCAAATCATCCTCAAAAATATAATGTTGTTTAAATTTATAATCTTGAACAATTTGTTTTATATTTTTATTCTCAACGTTTGGATCGTTAAGTATGGATGAAAATGTATGAATTTCTTTATCATTTAAATTATTCTTAAGTATTATACTCAATAAAGTAGAATCAAGACCCCCAGATAATAGACAAGCAACTTTCTTATGTTCTGTTATAGTATGAAAATTAACACTTTGATTAAGCACTGTTTCAAATTTATCTTCTCCATTATTTAAAGGATTTTTTTCACAATCTACATAATTATATTTTTCAAAACTTTTATTTGTTAAATCATAGGTAATTAGATTACCTGGTTCTAGTATTTTGATATTCTTTATTAAAGTATTATTAAATCCATTCAATTGCCTATGTCCAATAAAGTTAATTACCTCATTCTCATCTAATATAATTGAATTTTTAATATGAGTATTTTTAATTAAAGTTTTGATCTCAGAGGCAAAAATTAATAAATTTCCATCAGTAAAATAAAATAATGGTTTAATTCCAACTCTATCTCTAACTATTATGATTTTATTCTTTTTTTTATCATATAAAGCAATCGCAAACATACCTTTAATATAATTAGTAAAATTTAATCCAAATTTTGAGTAGAGCTTTAGAATAATTTCTGTATCACTATTACTTTTGAAATTTTCATTAGAAAAAAAATTTCTTTTAAGGTCTTTGTAATTATAAATGGAGCCATTAAAAATAATAACATTTCCAGTGATTTCATCTATCATTGGTTGTAATGAATTATCAGATAAATCCATTATTTTCAATAAAGCATGCATAAAGCAAAAATCTTTATTTTCAAAATAGTTTTGTCTATCTGGACCTCTATGCACCATTGATTTGAGCATCAAATTTCTATCGATAGAATTATATTTACCTATAATTCCAGCAAGACCACACATATTAAAGCTCCTCTTTTTTTTTAAAAAGAATATCCCTTTGTAAAAAATTTGTTTGATTAATTTTTGAAGCTTTAGTTGAAGAAAGTGGAAAAAAATTTTTTTTTTGCAAAAAATTTATAATTTGCACTTCTGTTGCTTGTTTTTTATATATTTTATCTTTAGATACTTCAATTAATATATATTTGATTTTTTTTAATATTTTTAATGATCCTTTTAAAACTTCCATTTCATATCCCTGAACATCAAGTTTAAGTATAATTGGTTTTTTTAGATTTGTATCATTTAAAATAGTATCTAATTTAAAAATTTGAACATTTCTTTTTTCAGTAATATCATAATCATGATTATAAAAATTCTGTTTATTAAATTTGTAAAATGAAGAACTATCTTTTCTTTTTGTGATATAAAAGTTTTTTTTACAATTTTTACTTCCAATACCAAAATTATAAAAAAAAATTTTTTTTCTAAAACTAAATAATTTTTTCTGTTTAAGCAACTCTTCTTTGATAGGTTCAAATGAATACATATAAATATTTGGAAAATATCTTTCCAATAGTAACATAAATTGACCTTTATTTGATCCTACATCTATGAGTGTTTTTATTTTTTTTATTGATTTTATAAGTATTAATAATTCAACGTTTGCAGCAACACCATTTCTCAATCCTTGAAACCATAATTTATTCCTGCTTAATAAGAAAATTTTTTTTAATAAAAACATTTAATTATTTAATCTTTTTACAAAATTGATAAGTAAAATAGCAAACAAAAATAAGAATGGATAAACTACTTAAGAGGTTTATATAAAAATAGAAATAAAACGAATAATTCATATTAAATAAAATATAAGTAATGAGAAGGGTTGTTAAAGAAAAAAATAAACTAATCATAGTTGTTTTAAAAAATTTATTCACAGCTTTTATTAAAACTTCTATAGAATTATATAAATTAAATAAAAATGATTCCATTACAATTAAAAATAATAACATAAAAGTTAAGTCGTATTCATGATTTAACCAAAAACCATATATTTCTCTACCGAACATTAAAGAACATACAATAAAAAATAGGAGAACTAATAAGGTGAATTTAATTTGTGTTTTAAAAATTAATATCAAATTATTAAATTTTTTTTGACCAAAAGATTTTGAATATTCATAATAAAGAGAACTATTCAATATATCTAAAAACCTGTTAGGCAAATAATAAAATAATGTTTTTGCAGTTGTTATTAAACCAACTATTGATGGACCAAAATAAAAACCACTAAGTATTAGAATACCATTATTTTTTATAATTGATGATACATTTTGAAAATAGAAACTTAGTGATAGTCTGAATAAAACTTTGATATACTTAAAATCATAATTGGTAAAAATTAGGGATAATTTTTTTTTATTATTTTTGTAAATTACAAACAAAGTTAAATTTTTAAGAAAATTTATAATTAATAAAATAATTGCTGGATAAATTAGATCACTAATAAATATTCCACTTAAAGGAATTAATATTTTAAGTATTACCTCATAAGATAAAGTGATATAATTATATTTTGAAACATTACCAGTATAAGTTATTCCTAAGAAAAAAAAGTTGTCTAAAATTGTAAAATAAAATGCAAATATAATTAATAGTAAAATAGAGTCTAAATTACTTATATCTAGGTTGCTGAATATTTCGATATTAGAATCTTGAGTTAAAAAAATACCTAAACTTATCAGTGAAAAAATAATCATATTGAATAGAACTAAAAAAAATGAGTTGCAAAAAATTTTGTTAACTTCATCGTATTTTTTTTTTTCAAAATTTACCGACATTTCTGTACGAGCTGCAAATGAAACATTGATATTTAAAATGGATAAAGTAGTTGGAATAGATGTCAAAAATATCCAAACACCAAAGTTTTCTACTCCCCATGCAAATAACATTGCAGGAGGATAAATAATCTGAATAATTGTTTGAAAAGAAAAGACTGAAAAAAAAGATATTATATTATTCGTAAATCTTTTATATTGTAATTTTGTATAACTTAAAAAATTAATATTTTTCATAAATTTAAATTATATAATATTTTAGTAAATAATTTTTAATTAAATTGATAATGATTTGTGCACTAATAGGAACATCAAAGTTTGCTGAAGTTCATCTTAATCAATTAATTAAAATTGGAGCCAAAGAACTTGCTCTAATTAGTAGAGATATAGTTAAAAGTAAAAAAATTTGTGTAAAATTTAAAAAAAAATTTCCAAATATAGATATTTATCCCTCAAAAATAACTATTCTAAAAAAAAAAAAATTTGACTTAATTGATATTTGTTCGGCAATTAAAATTCACGAAAAACATCTTAGTTATATTTCAGGCTTAGATTCGATAATATTAGTTGAAAAACCGATTATTTCATTACTAAAATTAAAAAAAAGATATTTAAAATTTTTAAAAAATTTATACGCAAAAAATGCCAGAATTATTGTTTGTTATCCTATGATTTACTTATCAAAAGAATTTGAAAAAATATTTGATACGAAAAATAAAATTAGCAATTTTGAACTAAATTTTAGTACTGGCGGTCAATACAAATATAAATATATTTGCATGGATCTGATACCACACGCCTTATCATTTATTTTTGCTTATTTTAAAAAATTTAATTTTAAACAAAAATTTAAGATAAAAAATATTAAATACAGTAAAAATATTTGGTCTACATATTTTATTTATAATAAAATAAATTTTTATTTTAATTTTTCAGAAAATTTAAAAAAAAAAACATCTTTTGAAATTGTTATTGATAATAAAAAAATTAAGAGATTTTCTGATTTTCAACAAAATGAATTTGTCAATTTATTAAAGTATAATCAAAAAATAATAAAAATAAAAAATCCTTTAAATCAATTTTTTTTAGAATTAAAAAGAAATAAAAATAATTCAAATTATTTTAGAAATAATAAATATTTAACGATGTTATTAATGAAAATTAATTACAGGTTTTTATTTGAGAAGTAGTTATTTTATTTTTTTGATTAAAAGATTATATATTAATGGAGCCACATCAATTTTTCCAGCCAATATTGAAAAAGTTTTCTTGTAATTTTTGATAAGACTTGGTCGTTGATCTTTATTGTCATCATAAAGTTTTGTTTTAGGGGCCATTATTAATTTTGAATTTTTAATTTTAAAATCACTATTAAAATATTTTTTTACATCATATTCTATTAACTTTATTCTATTCGAAATATTTTTTTTATTCATTTTTGTTTTAAATTTGTACAAGTCCTCTAATCTTTTAAATTTTTTTATAGGTGTATATTTGACACTAGATAGACACGAAAATTTATTATCTCTTGGATAAAAAGTTATAAACTCTCCATCCATTATAGTAATGCCAAATTTTTCTTTAAAAGGGTTTTTAAATAATACCATCCCAGCTAATTCATATTTAATCTTAAACTTTTTTTTCAAACCCATATTTGGATTTGTATATGTGCAATTGATTATGAAATTATAGTCATTATATTTTATATTATCTTGATCAGTTAAAGATCCCTTAATTGAATTTACTTTAATTATTTTTTTTCTATAAAAAATATTACAATTTTTATTAATTTTTTTAATAATATATTTATTTAATTTTTCTAAATTTATTACACCTTCATTTGTGTTAAATACTCCATCAAATTCATTATAATCTTTTAAAAATTTAATCTTCTTAATATTATAATTAACAATATCTAATTTTTTTTTTTTAAAAATTTTGTAAAATCTACTTGCATTTACTAAGCTTTTTTTATGTATTAAGTATAAATTTTTTTTTGGAAAATAAATAAATTTTTTAAATTCATTGGTAAAAATTTTAGATCCTAATATTGTTTGTTGTATTGTTTGATCTGATCTTGGATAATGATATCCATGATGAAGCTTATTCTGGTTATTTTTTCCAGCTTCTAGTATTAAACTTTTATTTTTTTCAAATAGATCAATTTTTACTTTGGTTTTAAGTTTATCTTTAAGTTTATATGCCAAATAACATCCATAAAAACCACCACCTATAATTGCTATCTTTATCATATTTAAAAAATAAATAATGTTTTAACCTAATTTTGATGGATTATAATAAATAATCTAACAATATTTTTTTTTATTTTATAGTTTTTTATCTTACAATCTAAATAATTTTAAATATGTTACCTAAAAATTTTAAACCTAATGCAAATTATGCCCTTGTTAGGCTTGAGAAAGATAATGATGGAGGATATCTCATCAATAAAGAATCTATAAAGCAAACTAAAGTACTTTTATCATTTGGAATAAGTGATGATTTTTCTTTTGAAAATGATTTCAAAAAACAAAATAATTGCCCAATAATTGCTTTTGATCCTACCTTAACAAATAGATTTTTTTTAAAAAAAATTATATTTAATTTTTTAAAATTTAAATTTAAAGATTTTTTAGATGCTATATTTAATTTCTATAATTTTAAAAAATTTTTTAATAAAAAAGAAAATTTATTTTTACAAAAAAAAATAGGTGAAGGTGGCAGTTTAAACTATGAGACAATTACATTTAATGAAATTCTTTTACTTTCAAAAGTAAACTCAAATTTTTTTTTAAAAATTGATATAGAGGGATCAGAATATAGAATTCTTGATGATTTGGTTAAAAATTCAAAATTAATTGTTGGTATAGCTATAGAGTTTCATGATGTTGATTTACATTTTCAAAAAATCTCAAATTTTATTGAAGAAATAGATTTGGATTTAGTACATATTCATGCAAATAATTATTCTAAACCAGACAAACAAGGTATTCCTACTGCAATTGAATTAACGTTTGCGCGAAATCCAATTAAGATAGGTAATAATTTAGATTTACCTCACAAATTAGATCAGAAAAATGATCCAAACTCAAAAAATATAGATCTTTTCTTTCCTGAAAATTAAATGAAAGAATATTTTTTTTTTAAAATTAGATTTATTGATGGTGATTTTAAATCAATAAAACTTTTAATTGACAAAGGTGGACTGCTAGTTTTGCCAGCTGCACCTGCATTAAAAGAAATAGATAATAATAAAAAATATCATAATGCACTTAAACACGCTGATATAGCTTTATTTGATAGCGGTTTTTTTTGTATATTATTAAAATTTATTAAAAAGATTAACGTTAAAAAGTATTCTGGTTTAAAATTCTTAAAAGAATTTTTATTATCGCAAAAAAATACATCAAATAAGATTTTATTTATTGATCCTTCAAATAAAGATAAAATAATCAATAATAAATATCTTAAATCTATTGGCATAAAAAATTTCTTTCATTATATTGCGCCTATTTATCAATCTGATCTTCTTGAAGACAAAGTTCTATTAAACATTATAAATAAAAGAAAACCAAAATACATAATCATAAATTTAGGAGGTGGGACTCAGGAGTTGTTAGGTAGTTATTTAAAAACTAATTTAAATTATAAACCATCAATTATATGTAGTGGAGCAGCAATAGCTTTTTTGACAGGTCAACAAGCTAGAATACCATTAATTTTTGATAAACTTTATATAGGTTGGTTGGTTAGAATAATATTTAACCCATTTGTATTTTTACCAAGATATATTAAGGCCTTTAAATTAATCTTTTTGATGAAACATATTAAAAAATAATTATAGACAAACATTAATCTAAAGATGTTTAAAAAAAAAATTAAAGAAATATTAAAGAAATATTAAAAAAATTATTATTAAAAATATTTAAAATTGGTTTAAGGTTTAAATTGATAATTTTGCCTGACCATTATTATGTACCTGTATCAAATATCTTAGAGTTAAATAAAGATAGGAGTTGGCAAAAAAAATCAAATTTAGATGGAATTTCAATCAATCTAGAACAACAACTAGCAAATATGAGAAAAATTATACTACCTTTTAAGGAAGAGTATAAAAAAGGTGATTTATATAACGAAGTAATCAAATTAAATGCAGGCCAAGGATATGGAGTTATTGAGGCGCAAGCACTTTATGGAGTTATAAAATATTATTCTCCTAAAAAAATTTTTGAAATTGGATCTGGAGTTTCTACTTATATTATGTTGAAATCTGGTGCGAAAAATATTATTTGTATTGAACCTTACCCATCAAAATTTTTAAAGAACAATACTAATTTAAATATGATAAATCAAAAACTACAGCATTGTGATGATAAAGTATTTGAAGATTTATCTTATGGAGATTTTTTGTTTATAGACTCCACACATTCTTTAAAAATTGGAAGTGATATATCTAAAATATACCTAGATGTAATTCCAAAATTAAAACCAGGTGTAATAATTCATATTCATGATATTTTTTTTCCTTATAATTTTCAGAGAGATGCCAACAATACAATGTTTCAATGGTTAGAAACCCAAATGTTACAAGCATTATTTGTTAACAATTCAAAAATTGAAATTTTATTTTGCATGAGTCATCTTCATTATGAAAATCCAACTGAATTAAAAAAAATATTTCCAATTTATGAACCCCAAAAAGATAATAATGGTATATCAATAAATGAAAGTAGAGGTTTTTTCCTTCTTCTATTTATTTAATTACAAAATACCCCCCCCCAAACTTTTATTCAAAGGGTTTATAATTTTTCTAGATCAAATTGAAAAAGAGTTAAAATTAAAGGGTAAAATGTTAAAATTATTTAATTTATAATTTACAATTAAACCTTTAATATGTTTATGTTTGTATTAATTTTATTAAAATGAAAATTCTAGATTGTACTCTTAGAGATGGCGGATATTACACCGGTTGGGATTTTAGTGATAATTTAGTAAATCATTATTTTGATTTAGTTAAACATCTTCCAATAGATATCGTAGAAGTAGGTTATAGAGGAAATAAAATCAAAAAATCATATTTTGGTGAATATTATTTTCTTACAAAAACAAAACTTCAAAATATTAAAAAAAAAATTGGTAAGAAAACAAAAGTTTCAGTCATGATTGACTTGAAAGATTGGAAAACACCAAAAGCATTAGAAACAAATTTAAAAGATTGTAATAAGTGTGTCGATATTATCAGGTTTGCTGTTGATCCAAAAAAAATATCAGAAATTAAAGAATATATAAAAATTACCAAAAAATTAGGTTTTACTGTAGCAGTTAATTTAATGTACACACATTTAATTCTTAAAGATGAAGAAATAATTTTAAATATTATTAAATTAAAAAAATATTTTGACATTATCTATTTAGTGGATTCTTATGGTGCCTTAGTTCCTGGAGATATTGGTAAGATTATAGATAAAATAAAATTAATAGACAAAAATTTAAAGATTGGCTTTCATAGTCATAATAATTTGGAGTTAGCGCTTTCAAATTCAATTGAAGCAATTAATCGTGGTGTTGATTTTGTTGATTGTACTTTTACAGGGATGGGTAGAGGAGCCGGTAATTTAAAAACTGAATTATTACTTTCTTATCTGGGTATTAAGCATAACAAAATTAAAATAAATAATTTTAAAAATATAGGCACTGTCGTTGATATGTTGGAGGAAATTAAATCCAAAGAAAAATGGGGAACTAGTTTGCCCTATATGATTTCAGGCTCTACCAATTCTCCACAATCTGAAGCCATGCAATTAATTAAATCCAAGAGATACAATATGACGGATATTGTCACATATCTTTATAAAAAAAATAAAAAAGATATCAATATTATTAAAAATTTAAATTTTAAAAAGAAAGAAGTTTTAATAATAGGAGGAGGGATGTCAGTTAAAAAAAAAATTGACTATTTAAAAGAATTTTTAAAAGAAAATAAAAATATTTTTGTAATATTTTCTAGCTCAAGAAATACTGAGCTTTTTAACAATATATCCTCAAGATCCATAACGTGTATAACAGGTAATGAGATTGTGAAAATTAAGAAAAATTATTTAAAAAAAAATAAATTCATCATAAATGATTTAATAGATGAAAAAACGTTGCTACCTAAAAAGACTATTAATTTTTATAAGATAAAAAAAAATATTTTATCAAAAAAAATTAATAACTCTCCACTAGCAATATCTTTAGCTCTTGCACATGAAATTAATGCAAAAAAGATATTTTTAGTTGGTTTTGATGGGTTTAAAGAAACTGATAAAATAAACGACTACAATCTATTTAATGAAAATCAAAAAATTCTTAATTTTTATGATAATAGACTAAATTTAATTTTTTTAAGTGAAACGACTTATGATATCAAAAATAAAACTTCAATTTTTAAATATTTAACATAATAAAAATGTTATTTGTATTATATTGTTAAGATAAATTTGCTGTATTGAAACTAACTAATGATAAAAGATAAAAAAATATTAATTGTTGGAGCTGGTGGTTTTATTGGCGGACATTTGGTCGATCGATTATTGAAAGATGGCAATACTATAATTGCTAGCGATATAAAACCAAAAGAATATTGGTTCCAGGATTTTGATGAAGTTGAAAATTACTATGAAATAGATATGAAAGACATTTCGAATTGCAGAAAAGTGACTCAAGGCATTGATTATGTTTTTAACATGGCATGTAATATGGGTGGAATGGGATTTATTGAAAATAATAAAGCTGAATGTATGCAATCAGTTTTAATTAATACAAATTTATTAATTGCCTGTAATGAGAATAAAGTTCAAAGATATTTCTTCTCATCAAGTGCTTGCGCTTACAATACAACAAAACAACAAGACGTCTTTATTGAAGGCTTAAAAGAGGAAGATGCTTATCCAGCAAATCCAGAGGATGGTTATGGGTGGGAAAAATTATTTAGCGAGAGAATGTGTAGACATTTTATGGAAGATTATGGACTTGAAGTTAGAGTTGCTAGGTATCACAACATATACGGACCCTTTGGTACTTATGATGGTGGAAGAGAAAAAGCACCAGCTGCTTTATGTAGAAAAGTTATTCAATCTAAAAAGGAAAATAAAGATATCATTGATGTTTGGGGTGATGGTGAGCAAACAAGAACTTTTCTCTATGTAGATGAATGCGTTGAAGGAACGTTAAGATTATTTGAGTCTGATCATTCTGACCCTATTAATATTGGAAGTGACGAACAAGTTTCCATTAATCAAATGATAGGAATTATTGAGGATATTTCAGGAATAAATAAACTAAATAAGAACTATCAATTAGATAAACCCAAAGGGGTAAGAGGCAGATCTAGCAATAATGATTTAATAAAAAAAGTCCTTAACTGGAGCTATCAAATGAGTTTAAAAGATGGATTAATGAAAACTTATGACTGGATTGAAAATGAGATGGATAAAAAAGGTTCAAATTTAAGTAAATTTACCAAATCTTAAAAAAGATTATACAAAAGAATTTGAACTAGATTAATAATTTAAATTAATTTAATTCAATTTAGATTTATTGTTTATAGTAGTCTTTATACCATTTAATAAATCTTTTAACTCCTAATTTATAAGATGTACTAGGATTATAATTTGTAATTCTTTTTAAAAGATTGGTATCCGATAAGGTTGATTGAACATCACCTTTTTGCATTGGCATTAAGTTTTTAATTGCTTTTTTATTTAATTCTTTTTCTAAGGTATTGATGAAATCTAATAAATATATTTTTTGAGTATTTCCAATATTTAAAATTCGAAAAGGAGCAACTGGAGATAAACTGTCATTTTTAAATTTCTTTTTGTTATTTAATGAAGGGATTTTATTTAATAATTTATAAATACCATCTATAATATCATCAATATAAGTATAGTCCCTATACATTTTACCTTTGTTATAAATATCAATTTTTTTTCCTTCTAAGATTTTTTTAGTAAATTTAAAATAAGCCATGTCGGGTCTACCCAAAGGTCCATAAACTGTAAAAAATCTTAACATTGTAATAGGTAGCTTCCACAGACTTGAATAAGAATGAGCCAAACTTTCAGTAGATTTTTTTGTTGCTGCATAAAAACTTACCTGATGATCAGTTTTATCAATTTCTCTAAAAGGAATTTTTTTATTAGCACCATAAACTGATGAGCTTGAACCAATAATTAAGTGTTTTACTTTAACTTTATCAGCAATTTTAATTACGTTAAAAGTTCCTACTATATTTGAATTTAAATATGTATCTGGATTATCTATACTATATCTTACTCCAGCTTGTGCTGCTAAATGAATAATTATTGCTGGCTTAAATTTTATAACTGAGTTATTTAATAATTTTTGATTTTCAAGCAGTCCCCTAGTAAAGGAAAAATTTTTATATTTTTTTAAGATATTTAATCTAGCTTTTTTTAGACCAATATCATAATAATTATTCATTGAATCAAACCCGTGAACTTTAATTCCTTTATCTAATAATTTTTTGGACGCATGAAAACCAATAAATCCTGAGGCTCCAGTAATATATATTTTAGATTTCATTTTATATTTATATTCTTTATAATAAGCTAGTGAATAAAGAAATTCCAAAAACATCTAAAGTCGTAGTAATTGGAGGAGGTGTTGTAGGGTGTTCTGTAGCTTATCATTTGGCAAAATTTGGTTGGAAAGACACAATTCTATTAGAAAGAGACCAATTAACATCTGGAACAACATGGCATGCAGCTGGACTTGTTAGTCAATTAGGACCCTCTGCAGCAATAACTAAAATTAGAAAATATTCATTAGATTTGTATAAAGACCTTGAAAAGAAAGTAGATCATTCAGCAGGATTAAGGTTGAACGGTGCATTATCAATTGCACAAAATAAAGAAAGATGGCAAGAACTTCTAAGACAAGCAACTACCGCACAACTGTATGATGTTGATGTTAGAGTGCTGGATAAAGATCAAATTAAAAAAGATTATCCAATTATTAATACAGATGAAATATTAGGTGGTATTTTTATGCCAGGGGATGGTGCTGCTGATCCTTCAGGTGTTACTTATATGTTAGCAAAAGCTGCTAAAAAAGAGGGAGTTCAAATTTTTGAGAAATCACCTGTTGATGAAATTTTAACCAAACAAGGAAAAATATCAGGAGTAAAAGTTAATGGTCAAGAAATTGAATGTGAATATATAGTTCTTGCGTCTGGAATGTGGTCAAGACAAATTGGAGAAAAAGCTGGTGTTAGTATTCCACTTTATCCAGCTGAACACTTTTATATCATCACAGAACCCATAGAAAATCTATCAAAAACCTTACCTACTATAAGAGATTTTGACAATCGCACTTATATTAAAGAAGATGCTGGTAAATTATTAGTTGGAATTTTTGAAGCTAATTCCATACCAGCTTTTGATAAAACAAATAAGGTACCAGAGGACTTTTCATTTGGAGAATTTACAGAAAATTTTGAACATTTTGAACCTTATTTAAATGCCGCAGTAAAGAGATTTCCAGTTTTAGAAACTGCAGGTATCAGAAAGTTTTTTTCAGGCCCTGAGTCATTTACACCAGATACAAATACTTTATTAGGAGAAGTTCCTGAAATCAAAAATTTTTTTGTGTGTTGTGGTTTAAACAGTATTGGGATCGGAAGTGGAGGAGGTGTAGGTAAAGTTACAGCTGAATGGATAATGACAGGTCATATCAATGAAGATATTTATAGCTATGATATAAAAAGATTTCAAAATTTTCATTCAGAAATTGGTTTTATTAAAAAAAGAATTACAGAAAGTTTGGGTGATTTATATGGTATT
>Ga0257121_1000435_pt1 | contig 35485 bp, 34 predicted proteins | sample SI106_100metaG_FD_190180 | JGI IMG/M metagenome (GOLD analysis project Ga0257121, IMG submission 190180) | Marine microbial communities from Saanich Inlet, British Columbia, Canada - SI106_100 | ecosystem: Environmental > Aquatic > Marine > Inlet | place: Canada: British Columbia | collected...
CTCACCCGTCTGCCACTAAGTATTGCTACTTCGTTCGACTTGCATGTGTTAGGCGTGCCGCCAGCGTACGTTCTGAGCCATGATCAAACTCTCAAGTTAAAAAACGGCGCACACTAGCTTCATATATGAACTGTAAGAATACAGCTCATACGATTTTGAAGTGTGTACGACAAATTTTGGTAACCTTAACCGTCCACACTTCTCTTCTTAAATTTTTACTTTTTAAATAGCTAATTGGGTCTAAAAAGCCCAATAATCCACACTTATCTATTGTGTTAACAATAATTTTCGTGAGAAAGTGTGACGCTTATAGGCTAAAATAAAAGGAAATCAAGCATTTATGAATAAAAAAAATACTAAAAATTGATGATTTTATTGGGTTTTTTTTGATTTTTTGACCCTGCTAAACTAATAATTCTAATCAAAATATAATTAAATGCTAAAAAAACTTCAATCATTTTTTTTTAAACGATTAAAAGTATTAGGATTATTTCTTATAATTATTTTTACAATAATAGTTTCATTGTTATTCAATGATAAAAAAAATTTACAGAGCAAAGAATATAATAATTTTATCAATAATATTTATCTCAAAAAAACTCTTAGTGAAATTATTGATAATTTAGAACCCAGATACAAAAAATATAATCACAAAATTAAATCTGGAGAAACTTTTGACAAAATACTTAATAGTTATTCAATAGAAAAAGAAGAGATAAGTGCTATAAAAAAAAGTCTTTTAAAAAAATCAATCATAAACAAATTAAATACTAATCAAAAAATTCAAATCATTGTAGATCAAACTAACAATAAAATTAAAGAATTTATTTTTCAAATTTCAAATACTGAAAAAATTTATTTATCAAAGAGCAGTGAAGAATCAGATTTTAGTAAAAAAATATTGATTATAAAATTAGATAAGAAAATTATTTATAAAGAAAATATAATACTTCAAAGTCTTTACAAAGCTGCAACTGATCAAAATATTCCACCAAACACTATAATTGAATTTGCTAGAATTTATGGTTTCCAAGTAGATTTTCAAAGAGATATTCGTAAAGAAGATAAATTTCAAATTATGTATGAGGTATTCATTGATAAGAATAATAAAGTAATTGAAACAGGAAAAATTCTTTTCGCAAATCTTAAGTTAAGTGGTCAGGATAATTCATTATATTATTTCGATAAAGGAAGTGTTGAAGGGCATTATGATAAAAATGGAAAGAGTGTACAAAAGGCATTAATGAAAACTCCTATTAATGGTGCAAGATTATCTTCATCATTTGGAATGAGAAAACATCCTATCGATGGATTTAATAAAATGCATAAGGGAACTGATTTTGCAGCACTCAAAGGAACACCCATTATGGCCTCTGGAAATGGTATAATAAAAAAAGCTGGTTGGTGTGGAAGTGGAGGAAATTGTATTAAAATTAGACATAACTCAACATATGAAACCGTTTATGCCCATATGTCAAAATTTTCACGAGGAATTAAAAAAGGTGTTAGAGTTAAACAAGGTCAAACTATTGGCTATGTTGGTTCAACTGGAAAATCAACAGGTCCTCATTTGCACTATGAAGTTATTGTTAATGGAAAAAAAGTGAACTCTCAAAAACTAAAACTTCCATCGGGGAAAGTTTTAAAGGGAAAAAATAGAGAATTATTTGAGACTATTAAAATTAAATTAGATGTTTTAAAGTCAGAAAAAATTATTGGATTAAACTAATTTGTTTCAGCTTTTTTTAGAAATCGGTTTAATTTCTGCTACAATTTTTTCATCTTTAGTATTAATTTCTTCAGATTTATCAGATAATATTTGAGTTTCTGAAGTATGTTCGGTGGGTTTATTTTCAGCAAATTTTAATTTTTTATAATTTTCCTGTTCGTTCAAAATCCTTGTAAAATGGTCAGCATGCTGAAGATAATTTTCTGATAATATCTTGTCTCCATTAGAAGAAGCCTCTCTTGCTAAATCGTTATATTTTTCAATTAACTTCGGAGCATTATGGTTGTTTCTGCCAGGAGCTTTTCTTGTAAAGCTATCATTATTCGAATAATTTGATCCAAATCTAGATCTATCTCCATTATTTTTAAAATTTCTATCGTTTCTTCTAAAATTATTTCTTCTCACGTTATTATTATTTCTAAATGTTACCATAAATTTAATTAGTTATATCTTGGTACTGACTATGCAACGATCATTCTTTGCAAGATCTTTAACAGTGCCATTTATATAAAAACCCTTATTGTTTAATAATTTAATAACTTTACTTTTTTGATCAAAACCAATCTCTAAAATAAATTTTCCATTTTTTTTTAACAGTTCAGATGATTTTTTTATTACTTTTCTGATAACTGATAAACCATCTAATCCACCATCTAGAGCTAACTTAGGCTCAAACTTTAAAATATCACTCTCCAAATATTTTAAATCATTTTTTTTAATATAAGGGGGATTAGAAACAATTAAATCATATTTGCCTTGAGCAAATTTGTCAACATCTGATTTATAAAATTTTACTCTTTCAGCTACAAAGAGCTTTTTTGCGTTTATTTTAGATATTTTTAATGAATTTTTACTAATATCTATTCCAGTTCCATAAAAATTCTTTCTTTCTTTTAGAATGCTCAAAAGAATGCACCCTGATCCAACTCCAATATCAAGCATTCTTAAGTAATTCTTATTCTTAGTTACTTTTAAAATTTGTTCTATAATAATTTCTGTATCAGGACGTGGTATTAGAGTATTTTTATTAACACAAAATTCACTTTTCCAAAAAAACTTTTTATTTAAAAGATAGGCTATTGGTTTTCTTGTGGCTCGTTCTTGAACCAATTTCTTAAAATATTTTAAATTTTCAATATTTAAAACTTTATCATGATTCAAAATGATGTACTCACGATTTTTACCTAAAGCTTTAGCCATTAAAATTTCTGTGTCGAGTCGAGCAGATAAAATAGATTTATCTTTTAAAACATTCGCTCCTTCTATAACTGCTGACTGAATATTCATTTAATTTAAACTGCTTAAACTGTCTTCTTGTGCTTGTAATGTCAATGATTCAATCATTTCATCAAAAGCTTCTCCTTCTAAAAATTCCTCTAATCTGTGAAGTGTTAAATTTATTCTATGATCTGTAACTCTTCCTTGTGGAAAATTATAAGTTCTAATTCTTTCTGATCTATCTCCTGTCCCAATTTTTGTTTTTCTATCTTGTGATCTTTCCTGGTCAATTCTTGATCTTTCTAATTCATATAACCTTGACCTTAAAATTTTCATACCTTTAGCTTTATTCTTGTGTTGAGATTTCTCATCCTGCTGTGAAACTGAAAGCCCTGTTGGAATATGCGTTATTCTAACTGCACTATCAGTTGTATTGACCGATTGCCCTCCAGGCCCACCTGCTCTAAAAACATCTATCCTAAGATCAGACTCGTTTATCTTTAAATCAACTTCTTCAGCTTCAGGTAATACTGCAACTGTTGCAGCTGAAGTATGAACTCTTCCTTGAGTTTCGGTATCAGGCACTCTTTGAACTCTATGAACGCCACTTTCATATTTTAAAGTTGAGTAAATGTTAGTTCCTTTTATGGATGCTATTACTTCTTTTAAACCTCCAGCGTCACTTCTTGAGATTGATATCAATTCTAGTGTCCATTTTTTTTTATGACTTACTTTTTCATACATTTTAAAAAGATCTGAAGCAAATAAGCTTGCCTCTAGTCCTCCTGTTCCAGCTCTTATTTCTATGATTGCATTTTTTTTATCAGCTTCATCTTTTGGAAGTAAAAATAATTTCAATTTTTTTTCATTTGTTTCAAATTCGATCTTTAAATCTGATAATTCTAATTCTGCCATATCTTTTAATTCTTTATCTGCAGAATTGTCCTCTAAAATTTTTTCTAAATCTTTTTTATCATTTTCATAAGATAAATATTTTTTAGCATTTTCTATGATCTCATTAACATCAGCATATTCTTTTGATTTTTCAGCAAATAGCTTTTTGTCAACTTCACCTGAGGATAGATCTTTTTCTAAAGTTGAATGTTTTAGTATAAGTTCTTCGATTGTTTTTTTGGGAATCATGATTTTTTTTCTAACTCTGAAGCTTTTTTTTCAACTTCGGTGACAACTTTATCAATTATTTCATTTGTTAAGACTTTTTTACTTTGAACACCAGAAAGATAAAGCATATTATTACCTTTTCCACCGCCTGTAATACCCACATCTGTCATTGCTGCTTCACCAGGTCCATTAACTACACATCCAATTATGGATAGTGTAACTGGTGTTTTAATGTGTGATAATTTTTCCTCTAAAACCTTAACAGTATCAATCACTTGAAATGCTTGTCTTGCACATGAAGGGCAAGATATAATTGTTACTCCTCTATTTCTTAATCCTAAAGACTTTAAAATCTCATTACCTATTTTAATTTCTTTTACTGGGTCGTCAGAAAGTGAAATTCTAATAGTATCACCTATTCCATCTAAAAGGAGTGTTCCTAGCCCAATAGATGATTTGATACTACCAGAAACAAAACTTCCAGCTTCTGTAATTCCAAGATGTAAAGGATAATCCATTGCTTTTGAAAGTTGTCGGTAAGCTGCAATTGATAAAAAAACATCAGATGACTTAACACTAACTTTAAAATTAAAAAAATTTTGGTCTTCTAAAATTTTTATATTTCTTAAAGCACTTTCCACTAAAGCCTCTGGACAAGGTTCTTTATATTTTTCAAGAATTTCTTTTTCAAGTGATCCTGCATTAACACCAATTCTTATTGAACAATCATTATTTTTTGCTGCACTTAAAACATCGTGAATTTTTTGTTTATCACCAATATTACCTGGGTTTATTCTTAAACATTTTGCTCCATTTTCAGCAGCTTCTATTGCTCGCTTATAATGAAAATGAATATCTGCGATAACTGGCAGTTTTACATTTCGAGTTATGTCTTTTAATGCTTTTGTGGAGTCTTCATCTGGACATGAAACCCTTACAATGTCTGCGCCCTCTTCATGAATTGCATTTATTTGATCAATTGTAGCTTTAACATCGTTTGTCAAAGTATTTGTCATTGACTGAACTGAAATTGGATTATCCCCACCAATTTTTATATCACCAACATTTATTACTTTAGTTTTTTTTCGATTAATATTTCTGAAGGGCCTGAGGCTCATAAAATTTAGTCTAATTTAAATTCTTTATGTAATACAGCTATAGCTTGTTTTACTTGATTAGTAGCAACTAAAACTGAAATTTTGATTTCAGAAGTAGATATTACCAGGATGTTTATCTTTTTTGAAGCTAAAGCTTGAAACATTCGATAAGTAATTCCAGGAGTTGTTATCATTCCAACTCCAATAATTGAAACTTTAGACACATCTTTATCAAAAGATAATTTTTTGTAAGATATTTTCTTATTTTGTTTTATAAATTTTTCTGCTTTTTTTAAGTCATCAGATTTGATTGTAAATGTAAGATCTGTTTCTTTACCATTAAGTGAAATATTTTGAACAACCATATCTACATTTATCAAATTTTGAGATAAAGGTTTAAAAATAGATGCTGCTACCCCTGGTCTATCTTTAACTCCTTCAATTGTAATTTTTGCATCATTTTTTGTTGATGAAATTCCAGTTATGATTTGATCGCTAAAGACTTTAGATGAATTTGTGATTAACGTTCCAGGTTTTGAAACAAATGAAGATTTAACCTGTATATCTATTTTATTCAATTTTGCATCTTGAACAGATGTTGGCTGCATAACTTTTGAACCTAAAGATGCCATTTCTAACATTTCATCATAAAATATTTTTTTTATTTTTTTAGCATTTTTGTATTGTCTAGGATCCGTTGTATAAACACCATCTACATCAGTATAAATAATACACTCATCTGCCTTAATAAATTTAGCTAGCATTATTGCTGTAGCATCTGAACCGCTTCTGCCAATAGTTGTTAGCCTATAATTGCTATTTATTCCTTGGAAGCCAGTGATTACAGGAATGCCTCCAGTTTTGAGATAGTTTTGTAATTCTTTTGAAACCACTCTATTAATTCTTGCAGCTGAGTGAGGACCTTCTGTTATAATTGGTATTTGCCAAGATAGCCAAGATCTAGATTTAAACCCAATATGATTTAATCTTCCTGCTATTAGAGCGCAAGAAACTTGTTCACCTGTAGATAATAAAGTGTCATATTCAGCTTTATCAAAATTGTTACTAATTAATTTAGATTTATTAACAAGTTCATTAGTAACACCACTCATAGCAGAGGAAATTACTACCACTTTGTTTTTCTTCTTTTTGTAGGAAGATATAATTTTACATACCTTTTTAATCCTCTCGATACTTCCTACAGAAGTTCCACCAAACTTTAAAACAACAGTTTTCATTGATCAAATTTATTTATTATAATTTAATAAATAATTGATAAAATACATCTTAGTTGCTATGTCAACTAATTATCGAATATGAGCAGTGTAAATAAAAAAGAAATTGAAAAATTTTCAAAAATGGCCGCTGAATGGTGGAGCCCAAGTGGAAAATTTAAACCACTTCATAAATTTAACCCAATAAGAATTAGATATATTAAAGAAAATATCATTAGTAATTTTAAATTAAAAGCTAAACAAAAAACTTTAGATAAAATAAATATATTAGATATAGGATGTGGGGGTGGACTTCTCTCTGAGCCAATGACAAGATTGGGTGCAAATGTAACCGGAATTGATGCATCAAGTAAAAATATTAATATTGCTAAACTGCATGCAAAAAAAAATAAGCTTAAAATTAATTATTTATGTTCATCTCCTGAAAAATTAAAAATTAAAAAAAAGTTTGATGTTATTTTAAATATGGAAATAATTGAACATGTTGAAGATATTGATTTTTTTATAAATTCTTGTTCAAAACTTCTTAAAAAAAATGGGCTTATGTTTGTTGCAACTCTTAATAAAACATTAAAATCATATATGTTTGCAATTATTGGAGCAGAATATGTTTTGAGATGGCTTCCAATAGGAACTCATGATTGGGAAAAATTTGTAAGACCTGAAGATTTAAAAAAAATTCTAAGCAAAAATAATTTAAAGTTAGAAAAGTTAGATGGGATGAATTTTAATATAATTAAAGATGAATGGAGTATGTCTTCAGATACTTCAATTAATTATATTGTAAAATCTATAAAAATCTAATTATCCTTGTCCTCTACCCAAGGTATCATTTGGGTATCAATGCCCTCTTCCTTAAGTTCCATAAGATCTTTCTTGGAAGCATTTCCATAGATACCTTTAGATTTTTTTTTGAGATTATAATGTATAGATCGGGCTTCATAAGCAAAATTTTCACCAACAAACTTAAAATTTTCTTTAATAAATTTTTGGTAATTTTTAATAGTTTTTTTTACATTTTCGTATCTGTTAACTTCTAAATCATTTTTTTTGTCTTTTTTGTTATTTCTTAAACTTGGAGCCATAAGTGTTTTATCTACTTTTGTAGAACTGCAAATATGGCAGATTAAAAGACTCTTTTTTTTTAATTTTTCAAATTCTTTAGAAGAAGCAAACCAACTGTCAAAAGTTGTCTCACAATTTTTGCATGCTAATTTATATTTGATCATGTTATTTAACTAATAATTGTTGAAATTTTTAAAACTCTTAACTTCTATAATCTGCATTAATATCAATATATTTTTTAGTGAAATCCATTGTATAAACAGTAAAACTTTTCTTTCCTGTAAAAATTTCAATATTAAGATCAATATTTTCATTTTTCATATATTCCGAAGTTTTTATTTCATCATAACCTTGATGTAATTTTCCATCTTTTACAATTTTCAAATTTCCAAATTTAATCAAAAGTTTTTTCAAATTTATTTTTGGTCCAGCTTTACCTATTGCCATAACAATTCTTCCCCAATTAGGATCCTCGCCAGCAATTGCAGTTTTAACTAAGGGAGAGTTAGCAATTGAAAAGGCTATTTGCTTAGCCTCAATTTCTGATTTACACTTTTTTACATTAACTGTCACAAACTTTGAAGATCCCTCTCCATCTGAAACCACTCTTTTTGCTAAATTTAATAAAACATTATTTAAAGCCTTATCAAAATTTTGTATTTTTTTGTCATTTATATTTTTAATTTGAGTGTTACCTGCATTGCCAGTTGCAAAAATAGTTGCCATATCATTAGTGCTTGTATCACCATCACAAGTTATAGCATTAAAGGTTGTTGAAATATTTTTATTAAGTAGCTTTTTTAAAATATCATTTGATAATTTCGCGTCTGTAAAAAAATAAGATAGTGTAGTTGCCATGTTAGGGTGGATCATACCTGAACCTTTTGCTATTCCATAAATCTTAATTTTTTTATTTGCAATTGTGCATTCTTCCATTGCTAACTTGGGTTTAGTATCTGTTGTCATAATACCAAGTGCAGCTTTCATCCAAATAAATTTATTTTGCGTATATTTTACTTTATTAATTAAATTTGGTATTTGTTGAGAGATTTTTTCATAAGGATAGGGTTCCCCAATTGTTCCTGTGCAACCAAACATTATATCTTTTGAAGAAATTTTTTTGGGTATATCTTCATCCTGTTCTTGTTTTTTAGTTAATTCAGATGAAACCATTTCAGATAATTTTTTAAGACTTTCGTAACCTTGTTTGCCCGTAAAAGCATTGGCATTTCGAGTGTTAACTAAAAGAGAATAAATTCTTTTACTATTTTGATTTAAATTCCATTTAATATTTTCTGATACTATTTTCGACTGCGTATATACTGAAGCATAATTTGCACCATCTCTAAAATAAAACATAGACAAGTCGTCTCTGTTATCATTGTACAAATTTGCACTTACAACAGAAATAGCTAGACCATCAACATGGTCAAGGTCTTGAAAATCAATCATTCTAGCATTTTTTGATTTTGAAGATAAAAAGTTTGATAAATTAATTCCCATAGTGTTTAAAATAATTATTTAATACATATATTAAACAATATAAGTAAAGAATAAATCAAATACTCATGTTTAATCCATTAAATCTAATTACAAAATTTATTAAATCTAGCAATCAAAAAGAGCTTGAGAGAATTGGTAAAATTGTAAATAAAATAAATTCACTTGAGGATGAATTTAAAAAACTTGATGACACAGATTTTCCAAAGAAAACTCAAGAATATAAAGAACAAATAAAACAAGGAAAAACCCTAAATGAACTTTTGCCTGAAGCGTTTGCGTTAGTAAAAGAAGCTTCCAAAAGAACACGTAATGAAAGACACTTTGATGTTCAAATAATCGGTGGAGTTGTTCTTCACGAGGGAAAAATTGCAGAAATGAGAACTGGGGAAGGAAAGACTCTTGCAATTTCTCTTGCTGCCTATTTAAATGCTCTTGCTAAAAAAGGCGTTCATATTGTAACTGTAAATGATTATCTTGCTAAAAGAGACTCCTTAGAGATGGGTCAGATCTATAATTTTTTAGGTTTATCATCAGGTTACATCAATAATGATCAAGATGATGATGAAAGGAAGAAAAATTATAATTGTGATATTACATATGCCACAAATAGCGAGCTGGGATTTGATTACCTAAGAGATAATATGAAATTTTCAGAAAATGAAATGGTCCAAAGAGAACATTCATTTTCTATAGTTGATGAAATAGACTCATGCCTAATCGATGAAGCTAGAACCCCATTAGTTATATCAGGTTCTGCTGAAGATAAAACAGCTCAGTATCTTGCTACTGATAGATTAATCAAACTTTTGAAAAATGAAGATTATGAAATAGATGAAAAAGAAAAAAGTATCCTTTTAACTAATAATGGAATTAACAATGTGGAAAAGCTTTTTTCTGATGCAGGAATTTTAAAAAATAATAATTTTTATGACCCAGAAAATTTGCATTTAGTTCATCATGTCAACCAAGCACTACGTGCTAATCACATGTTTGGAAAAGGTAAAGATTATATTGTAAAAGATGGAATTTTAAAAATTATAGATGAACTCACTGGTAGAATACTTGAAGGTAGAAGATTTGGTGATGGATTGCACCAAGCCTTAGAGGCTAAAGAAAAAATTAACATACAAGCAGAAAATCAAACTTTAGCATCAATAACATATCAAAATTATTTTAAACTCTATAAAAAACTATCTGGATGTACTGGTACTGCTGCTACTGAGTCTGAGGAATTTTTTGAAATTTATAATTTAGAGGTTGTGATTATTCCGACTAATAACGAAATGATTAGAAAAGATCATAATGATCAAATCTTTAGAACAGAAAATGAAAAGAATAATGCAATAATTGAAAAAATTATTAATCATCACAAGGAAGGTCAACCAATTTTAATTTTTACATCAAGTATTAATAAGTCAGAAATCTATTCAACTTTACTAAAGAAAAAAAATATAAAACATGTTGTTTTAAATGCTAAAAATCATGAAAATGAAGCAGATATAATTGCTAATGCTGGTAAAGAAAGATCTGTAATTATTACAACAAGTATTTCTGGAAGAGGCGTAGATATTCAACTTGGTGGCAAAAAAGGGTCTATCCAAGAAGATCAACTTAAAACAGATAAAAACAAAATAAAATCTTTAGGTGGGTTATTTGTTGTTGGAACTGAAAGAATGGAGTCTAGAAGGGTAGACAATCAAGCAAGAGGAAGAGCTGGAAGGCAAGGTGATGAAGGGAGTTCTATATTTTATGTGAGTCTTGAAGATGATTTAATGAGAATTTTTGGATCAGAGTCTATGAATAAAATGTTAGAAAAATTAGGTCTAAGAGATGGAGAAAGCATTGATCATCCATGGATAAACAAAGCACTAGAAAGGGCCCAACAAAAAGTTGAGGCTAGAAACTTTGATATTAGAAAAACTTTAATTAAATTTGATAACGTTTTGAATGATCAAAGGTATGTCATATTTTCTCAAAGAAAAAATGCGATGAATAGTCTTAATATATTTGATTACTCTGATGAATTTTTAAAAGAAATAATACAAGATATCATTAGATTAAAAATTCAAAATTTATCAAATCCTAAAAGTAATGAGTTTAGTAATCGTCTGAAACAGATTGTTGGTAAAAGTTTTGATGAACTGGAATTAAAAGAATTAATTTCTGCAAAAGATGAAGAAATAAAAGAAAAAATTATAAATAAGTTTTCAGATTCACGAGAAGAAAGAATTAAACTTTTAGGTGAAGACCACGCAAAAGAAATAGAAAAAAGAATTTTTTTACAATCAATAGATCTAAATTGGAAATCACATATTCAATATCTAGAACAGTTAAGGCAGGTAATTGGACTCAGATCTTATGGGCAACGAGACCCTTTAATTGAATATAAAAAAGAGGCTTTTGATCTATTTTCCAATTTGCTAGATAAATTAAAATTAGATTTTGTAACTATATTAATGAACTTAAAAGTTGTTACAGAACAACAAGAAGAAAATAAAAAATCAATGGTGGATCAAATTAAAAGTGGAAAGAAAATTGGTAGAAATGAACCTTGCTCATGTGGATCTGGCAAAAAATTTAAACATTGCTGTGGTGCTTTATAAATATTAAAATAAACTAAAAGCAATAAGCAATAAACCAAAGCCGATAATTGCAGAGCCTATTAAAAATCTTTTTGATTTTAAAATTTTATCAAAATTATTACTTTTGACTGTCAGAGTGCTTAAATTCTCAGAGTTACTTATAAATCCTTTATTTCTTCCAATTTTTAAAAATTTATTTTTTCTTTCATTCATTATTTCTTCTGATGATAGATCTTTAAAATAATTTAAATTTTTTGATACACAGTCTCTTAGACCTTCTAACATTTGATCTCTGTCTCTATGAGCACCTCCTAGTGGTTCAGGAATTATCTCATCAATAACTTTTAATTCTAATAAATCTTTTGCTGAAAGTTTCATTGCTTTTGCGGCATCAAGCATTTTTTTTGGATCTCTCCATAAAATAGTTGCGCATCCCTCTGGAGAAATTACTGAATAAATTGCATTTTCTAACATAATTACTTTATTAGATGATGCTAGCGCTATTGCGCCTCCAGAACCCCCTTCACCAATAATAATTGCTAAGGTTGGAACGCTAAGTTCCATGCAACATTCAATTGATTTAGCAATAGCCTCTGCTTGACCCCTTTCCTCTGCTCCAACACCTGGATATGCTCCTGGTGTGTCTATAAATGATATTATCGGGATATTGAATTTATTTGCTAAATTCATTAATCGAATTGTTTTACGATACCCCTCGGGCCTCATCATCCCAAAATTTCTTTCAATTCTAGTTTCTAAATTTTCACCCTTTTCTTGACCAATTACTAGAACTGAAGTGCCATTAAATTTTGCAAATCCGGTTAAAACAGATTTATCCTCACCATAAAAACGATCTCCTGACAAAGAAATAAAATCATCAAACAAATTATCAATAAAAAACTTAGATTTCGGTCTATCTTCATGACGGGCAACCATAGTGGTTTGCCAAGGATCAAGGTTGGAATAGATATCTTTTAATTTTTTATCAAGCTCAAATTGAGTGCTAGATATTTTTTGAGTGTCCACTTCGGAAAGACCATCTTGATTATATGGATCTTTTAATTTTTCTATTTCAGACTCTAAATTTTTTATGTCTGTTTCAAAATTAAGATAATTTTTCATATGAATAATTTTAATTATTAATTAATTATCAAAAAAGGCAATAAAATGTTTTAAATAATTAATATTTGACTTAATTCTATTAACAAGTAGTCTTGTTTCATATCGGGAGAGACTAAGTGTATTAGCGCCGAAGGAGCAACCACCCCGGAAACTCTCAGGCAAAAGGACCGATGATAGACATAACACTCTGGAAAGAGATTTAATCTCGCCGATGGAGTAAAACTCTCAGGCAAACATACAGATGGGGTAAAATGAGTGCTATGAAAGAACAATATACAAAGATACATAATCTATCAGTTTCTAATAAATTACTTAACTTTGTTAATAAAGAATTACTTAAAGATACAAATATCTCTTCAGAAAAGTTTTGGGAAGGTTTTGATAGAGTAACTCATGAGTTGGCTCCAAAAAATAAAGATTTATTAAAAATAAGAAAAGATTTACAAAAAAAAATTGATGATTGGCACATCATAAATAAAGGTAATGAAATAAATCTAGAGAAATATAAAAAATTTTTAAAAGAAATTAATTATCTAAAAGAAGTAGGTCCTAATTTTAAAATTAAAACAAGTAATGTTGATAAAGAAATAACTAGCATTGCAGGCCCCCAATTAGTAGTTCCCATCATGAATGAAAGATATGCATTAAATGCTGCTAACGCAAGATGGATGAGTTTGTATGATAGTTTATATGGAACTGATGTAATTCCTGAAACAAAAGGAGCAGTAATAGGAAAAATATATAACCCTATAAGAGGTCAAAAAGTAATAGACTATGGTCGTAGCTTTTTAGATAATAATGTACCTCTTGAAAATGGAAGTTGGAATGATATTTCACGAATACCAGAAGTTAATAACAATCAATTAAATTTAAAACTAAAAAATCCTAATCAATTTGTGGGATATCAAAAAAAATCAAATAGTTTATCTTCACTTTTATTAAAGAATAATAACCTTCATATAGATATTATTTTTGACGCGGATAATTCACTCGAAATTCATAATCCTGATGGTAATCAAGATAGTGCGGCAATACATGATATTATTTTAGAATCTGCTATTTCAACTATTTGCGACAATGAAGACAGTGTTGCTGCAGTTGATGCTGAGGATAAGGTTGTTTGTTACCGTAACTGGCTTGGACTAATGAAGGGTGATTTAAAATCAAAATTTGAAAAAAAAGGTGTCATTCATGAACGTAAATTAAATGATGATAGAGAATATATTTCCAAAGATGGAAAAGAGCTAAAATTACATGGAAGAAGTCTATTGCTTGTAAGAAATGTTGGTCACCTTATGACAAACCCTGCAATCACATTAAAAGATGGCTCCGAAATTCCAGAAGGTATTATGGATGCTTTTATGACTTCAGCAGCATGCCTTCACGATATTAGCAGAAAGTACAATTCAAGAAGTGGCTCTATTTATATCGTAAAACCAAAAATGCATGGTCCAGATGAAACTGCATTTACAGATTTAATTTTTACTAAAGTTGAAGAAGTTTTAGGATTAGAAAAATATACTTGTAAAATTGGTATTATGGATGAAGAAAGAAGGACTTCTTCAAACTTAAAAGAATGTATTAGAACGCTTGAAAATAGAGTATTTTTTATTAACACGGGATTTCTAGATCGAACTGGTGATGAAATGCATACTTCGATGGAAGCTGGCCCTATGATTAAAAAAGGTGACATGAAAACTTCTAAATGGATTAATGCATATGAAAACAGTAATGTTGATATTGGTCTTCAGTGTGGTCTTTCAGGTAAAGCTCAAATAGGTAAAGGAATGTGGGCTATGCCGGATAAAATGAAAGAAATGATGGAACAAAAAACTGGTCATTTAAAAGCTGGAGCAAATTGTGCCTGGGTACCTTCACCAACAGCCGCAGCACTTCACACTATTCATTATCATGAAATAAATATTTTTGAAAAACAAAAAGAGTTACAAAATAGAGAGCCAGCAAAACTTGATGATCTTTTGACCATACCAATCGCTGATAGACCAAATTGGTCTATTGAAGAAATTAATTCAGAAATATCTAATTCTGCACAAACACTTTTGGGTTATGTGGTACGATGGATTGACCAAGGAGTAGGTTGTTCTAAAGTGCCTGATATTAACAATATTGGTTTAATGGAAGATAGAGCAACATTGAGAATTTCTTCTCAACATATAGCCAATTGGATTCATCATGGAATTTGTACAAGCAAGCAAGTTCTAGAAATAATGAAAAAAATGGCTAAAGTTGTGGATGATCAAAACAAAGATGATGACGCATACAATCAATCAAGTAGATCAAGATATGAAAAAATGTCTCCAAACTTTGATAAATCAATTGCTTTTAAAGCTGCCTGTGATTTAGTTTTTCATGGTAGATCCCAGCCTTCTGGCTATACAGAACCACTTCTTCATTTAAATAGATTGATTAAAAAAAATTAATCAGAATTAGAATTCAAATTAGCTCTATTTTTAAAAGCTGAAAATAAAGTTCCGTCGTCTAAATTTTCAATTTCACCACCAACTGGTAATCCTTGAGCTAATTTAGTAACTTTTGCATTAGTATTTTTTAAACTATCTTGAATATAATATGCGGTGGTCTGGCCCTCAACAGTTGCACTTGTTGCAAGTATAACTTCTTCGATACACTCTCTATTCACTCGCTCTACTAAAGAGTTAATTAAAAGATCTTCTTTTCTTTGTCCTACAGAGGAAATTGTTCCACCCAGAATATGAAAGTATCCCTTAAAGATATTTGAGTTTTCAATTGACCACTGATCTGCAATATCTTCCACAACACAAATTTTTGTATATTTTTCTTTTAAACTTTCACAATTTACACACCCATTTAAATTAGATTTTAATGAGCCACATGAATTACATCTCGTTACATTTTTATAAACCTGGGCTAATGTGCTGGCCATCGGTTTAACTAATTCATCTCGGTTATTGATTAATTTAAGAACAATTCTTTTAGCTGACTTAGGGCCTAATCCAGGAAGCTTTGAAATTAATTTAATTAATTCCTCAATCTCATTAATATTTTGCATTAATTATAATGGCCATTTAAAACCAGGTATCCCAAAACCTCCTGTAGCTTTTGAAATTTCCTCTGTGGTCTTTGTTTTTAACTGTGATTTTGCACTATTATGAGCGGCAACAATTAGATCTTCTATTATCGTCTTATCTTCTTTAATAATTTCATCTGATAATTGAATTTTTTGCATTTCACCCTCTCCATCAAGTGTAATTTTAACTGAATTAGATCCTGAGATACCTTCAGCTTTAATCTCCTTGATTTTTTCTTGGCTTTCTTTCATTTTAGCTTCGAATTCTTTCGCTTTATCTAAAATTTTTGTAAAATCAGTCATTTTTATCCTCTTTATTTTCATTTAACTTAACATCTAAAAGTTCTGCATCAGGAAATTTTTTTATTACCATCTTATAAATTTCTGAACTTTTGATCTCATTAATCAGTTCATCTTTTTTATTCTTTTGTTTTTCTTTAACTGACATATCACCCTTAGACTTACTAAAAGTAATAATCCATCTTTCACCAGTCCATTCAAAAAGTTTTGAGGAAAGATCTTTTACAAAATCTTTATCTAAATTATCATTAAACGAAATTTCAATACTATTTATTTCAAATTTTACAAGATTTACATTTTTTTCTAATTCATATTTTAGTTTAATTTCTTTTTTTTGAGTGCAAATATCAAGAAGGTCATCAAATGAATTTATTAAATTTTTATTTATTGCTTTTATCTCAGGTTTGACCTCTGGTTTGTGATTTTTTTCTTGGGCAATATTTTTTATTTGATCAACAACTCTTGAATTATTTTCAAATTCTTTTTCTTTATTATCTGTTTTATTGGCCTCTTTGTCATTTTTTACTTCTTGATCTATATTTTTCTTTAACTTAATTGAACTTAGATGCATTAATCTTATTAAAAACATCTCAATAGATAGATGTTGATTAGAAACAATGTCTAATTCTTCAAGAGAAGATATTGCAAACTGCCAAAATAAAATTAAAACTTCAGAGTCTACTTGATTAGAAATATCTTTAATTTTTGAAAATTCTTCATCATTAAGTGTAAAATTTGTACTTTCCAAAGATAATGAATTAATATTTTTAAAATAATAAAGTATTTCTAAAAAATCATTGATAAAAACTTTTGGTTCAACTCCCTGATCATAAATTTTTCTATAAATATTAATAACTTTTTCCTCTTCTCCTTTTAAAATTAATTCAAATAAATTAATTAATTGGGATTTATCAAAATATCCAAAAATTTTTTGAGCAGCATTTAAATCTAATTCTTTTTTTTCATCTAAACTCAACAAGGCTCTGTCCAATAAAGATAAGGCATCTCTTACAGACCCTTCTGATATTTTAACAATCAGCTTCAAAGCTTCATCTGAAGCTTTGCCTTTTTCTTTTTCTTTTATATCTTTTATAAATTCAAATAATTCTGATGATTTAATTCTAGACAAATCAAATCTTTGACATCTTGAGACTACTGTAATTGGTATTTTTTTAATTTCTGTGGTTGCAAAAATAAATTTTAGATATTCTGGTGGCTCTTCTAGTGTTTTTAACAAAGCATTAAATGCCTGTTTGCTTAGCATATGAACTTCGTCAATTATAAAAATTTTATATTTTGCTGACGTAGGCCCATATCTAGAAAATTCAATTAGATCTCTCACATCATCAACTCCTGTTTTGCTTGCAGCATCCATTTCAAGTACATCAATATGGTTTGAGTCAGCTATAGATTTACAATTTTCACATAAATCTTCCTTACACAAATTTTCAATACCATTAAGACAATTGAGCCCTTTAGCAACTATTCTAGCGGTTGTAGTTTTACCGATTCCTCTAATTCCAGTGAATAGATAGGCGTTAGGAATTTTATCTGCTTTGATGGAATTAGTTATAGTTTCAGCCACCACTTCTTGACCAATTAGATCATCAAAAATTTGTGGTCTATATTTTAAAGCTAATACTTTAGAATTGTTGCTCATTTTATTTATTTTAAGGAGACTAGAACCTGAATAACTGTCTCTACGACTGCTTCCGTTAGGATCTGGTCGGGTTCAAGCAGCATCCACCTCTAGCCTCCAGAACTATTATAGCAGTTATATTTTCTATTCTACAAGAAAAGTTTATTTTTTTTTATCTCTTAACTTATCAGCCTCAAAAACACCTAAGACGTGAAAATCTTCACAATGAAGTCCTAGTTCCTCCAAAGATTTTTGGACTTTTGGATCTTCTATATGTCCATCCAGATCACATAAAAAAAAGAATGAGTCGAATGTATTTTTTTCAGGATAACTCTGTAATTTTGTTAAGTTAATTCCATTAATTGCAAAACCACCAAGAGATTGATAAAGAGCTGCTGGCTTACTTTTAAGCTTAAATAAAAATGAAGTAATATATTTTTTTTCTCCAAATTCTGGTTGAGAAATATTTTTTCCCATAACTAAAAACCTTGTTAAATTACCACTTTCATTTTCAATATTTTTTTTAACAATATCTAATCCATAAATTTCAGCACTTAAAGAAGAAGCTATTGCAGCTTGCTTAACATCTTTTGTTTTTGAGATCATTTCTGCAGAACCAGCTGTATCAGCTCTAATATGTTCCGCTATATTATTCTCTTTTATAAATTTTGAACATTGCGATAAACCTTGAGCATGAGAATACACTTCTTTAATATCACTAAGTTTTGCACCAGGCTGACCTAGCAAATTATGTTCTATTGTTTGAAAATGTTCTTTGTAAATATTAAGTCTATGTTTAAAGATTAAATATTCAATACCAATATTTCCCGTAATTCTATTAGACTCAGGAATAATTATTTTACATTCTGGCTCTAAACTTGCTTTATTAAAACATTCATCAAAAGTTTTACAAGGTAATATTTTTGCATCTCGATCAATCGATAAAGCTGCTAAATGAGAATATGCACCAAAAGTTCCTTGAAAATAAATTTTGCTCATTAAACTTTATATTCCATAATTTTTTTTAAGGCCAGATAATCTTCTTTAGTGTCTACTCCTATTGGAGAGGAGCTAGCAAGAGCAACATTTATTGCAATATTATTATCTAATGCTCTTAACTGTTCCAGTCTATTTTCAATTTCATTTTTTGACTGATTAAGTTCAACAAATTTTTTCAATGTTTCCGTTGAATAGCAATAAATTCCTATGTGATGATAAATATTTGCTATTTTTGATGAACTTCTTAGGAAGGTATCTGCTTTAGAAAACTCATCTTCATTTAAATCTTTTTTAGTTATAACTTTTACAATATTTTCATTTTCTAAATCTTTGAGATCTTTCATTGTTGCAGCAAGAGTACCCATTTTAGATTGGCTGCTTACCATTTTTTTATTTAAGCTTATGATGTCCTCAATATTAATTGCAGGTTCATCACCTTGTAAGTTCAATATTAAATCTACACCTTTAATCTTTAACTTTTCGAATGCCTCATAAATTCTATCAGTTCCAGTTTTGTGATTTTTACTTGTTAAAATAGCTCTACCTCCATTTTTAATAACATCATCTGCTATTTCTTGATCTTCTGTTGCAACAATTACTTCACCGATATTTGCTTCCTGAGCTCTTTTGAATACATGAGATATAATTGATAAATCGTTTATTTTTAATAAAGGCTTACCAGGGAGCCTGATCGCTGATAATCTTGAAGGTATAATGGTTAATGTTTTCATTAATAATTGAATTATATTTATGCCTATTAAATAGAAATAGAGGAAAATTTATACATTAAATTTTAGTAATTTTTCAATTTATCGTGATATATGTTCTTACATAATATTTAGAAAAATGGATTCTTTTGAAATTAATAAAATTGTCGCCGCTGTATTGATGGTAGCTCTTTTGGTTATTGGTATTGGAAAGTTGTCAAGTGTCGTATTTCATGTGGAAAAACCAAAAACTCCTGGTTATGCAGTAGAAGTAGAACAGCCTACAACTGTATCGTCGTCCACAGAAACAGCAGTAGAAGAAAAAATTGATATAGCAGCATTGATGGCGATGGGAGATGTGACTGTAGGTAAAAAAATTTTCAAAAAATGTGCAGCTTGTCACTCAATAGTTAAGGGTGGTAAAAACAAAATTGGTCCTGCATTATATAATGTAGTGGAAAGAAAAGTTGGAGAAGTTGCTGATTACAAATATTCTAAAGCTTTAGCTGCTTACGATAAAAATTGGACATTTGAAGAACTAAATGGGTTTTTAAAAAAACCAGCTAAATATATTAAAGGTACGAAAATGGCCTACGCAGGACTTAGAAAAGAAAAAGATAGAGCCTCAGTTATAAAATACTTAAATCAAAATTCAGATAATCCTGTACCACTACCTTAATTTTCCAAAACAATATAATAAAATACTTTTTTGGACATGGACTCTATTAAGGGCCTGTTGCCATACGTGAGATTTTTTTCCTAAAAAAACTTCATCACTTACTTCAGACCCACGAGGTAAACAGTGAAGAAAAATACAATCTTTCTTTGCATAGTTCATTAATTTTTTATCTATCTTAAATTTTTTAAATTGTTCAATTTTTTTCTTTTTATTTACTTTATCATTTAGAGAAATAACTTTATCTGAAAATATAACATCGGCTCCTATGGCAGCTTTTTTAGGATCATTATAAATAAATATTTTTTTTTTATTATTCTTTACCCATACTCTAACTTCCTTGCCTGGTTCAAAATTTTTTGGACATCCTATGCTAAGTTTAAATGAAAATTTTACAGACGCTGCTATTAAGCTATCTAAAACATTATTAGAATCTCCTATCCAGCAAATATTTAATTTTGAAATTGGTTTTTTTTTTATTTCTTCAACGGTAAAAACATCAGATAAAACTTGGGTTGGGTGTGAAGATGGGCTTAGACCATTTATTATTGGAATTGATAAATAATTTTTAAAATCTTCAATTTTTTTATCACTATCTGTTCTTAACATAAAACCATCACCATAAGTTGATAGTATCTTGGCTGTATCTGATATGCTTTCACCACCTTGGCCAAGATGTAATTCATTGGATCTTAGGGTTAAAGTTCCTCCTCCAAGCTGCTTTATTGCCAAATAAAAGCTTATTCTTGTTCTCGAACTTGCTTTTTCAAACATCTGGATAAGCATTTTACCCTTTAATGGAGACCCTTTATCAACCTCTAAAGTGCTTAACTTTTTTCTAAGTTTTTTTCTTTTTTTTGCATCAACAATGATTTTTCTAAGATCTTTAGCTGGTATATCTTTCAAATTTATAAAATGTTTCATTTTAATTTAATTCTGAACAAACTTTTTTTATTATTTTTAGCGATTGGTTGATTTCATTCTTTTTTACATTGAGTGGTGGTAAAATTCTAACAACATTTTCAGCTGCTCTTATTGTTAATAAATTATTATCCATAAGTTTCTTTATGAATTTTGCTTGATCTGTTTTAAGTTGCATTCCAATCAACAAACCTCTGCCTCTTATTTCTTTAATAATATTAGGATATTCATTTTGAATTTTATTAAGTTTAGATAAAAAATATTCTGAAATACTTTTCACATTTTTTAAAAATTTCTTATTTGAAATTATATCCATTACTGAATTACCAACAATCATTGCTAATGGATTGCCGCCAAAAGTAGACCCATGAGTTCCAGCCGTCATTCCAGAAGCAACTTTTTTATTCATTAAAACTGCTCCTATTGGGAACCCACCTCCAATACCCTTTGCAATTGGAACAATATCTGGTTTTACCTTTGATTTTTCAAAAGCAAAGAAATCACCCGATCTTCCAATTCCACATTGCACCTCATCTAATATTAATAGAATATTTTTTTTATTACAAATTTTTCTAAGCTCTCTTAAACACCAATCTGGAATTACCTTAATACCTCCCTCACCCATAATAGTTTCAACCATTATGGCCGCTGTATTTTTTGTAATTTTCTTTTTTAAAGATTTGTGGTTACCAAAATCAAAATGATCAAAACCACTTACTTTTGGTCCAAAACCTTCAGTCATTTTTTTCGAACCACTTGCATATATCGCTGCAATTGTTCTTCCGTGAAAACTATTTTTAACACACAAAATTCTATTTTTTTTTGGTTTTCCGATTGAATAAAAATATCTTCTTGCGACTTTTATTGCAGCCTCTGTTGCTTCTGCCCCACTATTTTGAAACATAACATAATCAGCAAAAGTTTTTTTAGCTAGTTTTTTAGCTAACATTTCTCCCTCTGGAATTTGAAATGCATTTGAAACGTGCCAAAGTTTTTTAGATTGTTTATTTACGGCATTTACCAATTTAGGATGTGTGTGTCCTAAAGAATTCACAGCTATACCTTGAACAAAATCTAAATATTTTTTTCCATTAGTTGAATATAAAAAACTTCCCTTTCCATATTTAAATGAAATTTTTTTTCTATTATAATTTTTTGCTAAATAGCTCATAATTTTAATCAGTTTTTATAAATTTTAATTATTAGATACAAGTTATGATTGAAAATACCTATAAACCAATTTTAGATCATTTTTGTTGATAACTTTTAATTTTTTCTTGTTAAATTTTGTATTCTATCAGTATATTGTTGTTATTATAAATATTAACACAATATATAGATTATGAGCTGGAACGAAGAAAAAGTTAATAAACTGAAGGAACTTTGGGGAAAAGGAAACACTGCAAGCCAAATTGCTGAAATTATCGGCGGTATTAGCAGAAACGCAGTAATTGGTAAGGCCCATAGATTAAACCTTTCAGCAAAAATAAAAACAAGAGCAGCAACTTCAAATCAAAGTTTTGAAAATTCTTTAGAAGAAAAAAATATCAAAAGTAAAAGAGGAAGAAAAAGTAAATTTAAATCTTTAATTATTGAAAAAGACTTTGAGCCAGAAAATCCTAAACAATTAGAGGAATTAGATGAAAGCTCATGTAAATGGCCAATTGGACATCCAGATGAAAAATCGTTTTATTTTTGTGGTAGATCTTCATTAAAAGATTTTTCTTATTGTAAGCTGCATCTTTTATATGCTTACCAACCTAAAGGTAAAAAAGAGGAAACTACAGACAAAGAAGAGGTATCAGAATTTATTGAGAAAAAAATTAAGTCAGCCTAAAATTTAGTTATTAATATTCTCTAGATCTTTATTTACTAGATATTTTTCTGTAGAAAATTGTCCACCCTCTCTCCACATATAACAATATTTTTTAACTTCCTGATCAAAAAATCTAACACTTGGAATTCCGATATCTGAATTAGTTTTATATTTTCCAGATGAAACATTGTGATATTTTAGCAATCTCAATTGATCTCTTGTAAGCAATGGAGTTGGTAAAATTTCAAAAAATCTTGCTATCAATTCTGCAATTGGTAAGGGGAAGGGTAACAAAATTCTTTTTTTACCAATTAATATCTGTAATTTTTCTAAAAGCTCTTTGAAAGTAATAATTTCTGGGCCTGTACATTCGATTATTTTTGAATAAATATTTTTAGAGATTACATGATAAATAGTATCTGTTAAATCAGAACAATGAATTGGTGAAAATTTTGTCTTACCTTCATAATAAATTGGAAAAACTGGCAATCTATTTAGTAAGGTCATAAAGTTTGTAGTAAAGTTATCATCCACAGAATATACCACTGATGGTCTTAAGATTGTAGCTAGCGGGAAATTTTTTAATACATTACTTTCTCCCTCTAATTTACTTTTTGCATAATCAGAGTCTATCGCATCATTTATTCCTAAAGCTGATAAATGAATAAAATGCTTAAGGTTATATTCTTTGCAGAGTTTAGCTAATAATGAAGGTAAAATTGAGTGAATATTTTTAAATGTATTACCTCTTTTTTTTTCAAATAAAATTCCAATTAAATTTATGCAGATATCTGCTTTTTTAAAAAGATTTCTAATTTTATTTTCATCAAAAATATTAGCCTCTACTACATCAATATATCCTGCATTTGCCTGGGTTTTAATTATATAGCTCTTTTGATGAATATTTCTGGTAACAACTGTTACTCTGTAGTTATTTTTTGTTAACTTTCTAATTAGGTTTCGACCAATCTGACCACTACCACCAAAAATTAGACAATTTTTTGCTTTCATTTGAATTCCATTATATATGTTTAGAAATGAGTAATAATATTCAACTTCACAAAAATGATTTACCAGATGATTTAGATTTAGGCAATCTAATAGCTGTTGATGGAGAATTTATGGGTCTAAACGTCAGACGAGATCCTCTTTGTTTAATTCAGATATCTACAGGAAATTCTGATGCACACATTATTCAATTTGACAGAAGAAATTATATCGCTCCAAATTTAGTGAAGCTACTCAGTGATAACAATGTTACAAAGATATTTCATTATGGAAGAGCAGATATGGCTCATATCAAATACTATTTAAAAACAGATACCAATAATATTCTTGATACTAAAATTGCCTCAAGGTTAGCAAGATCTTACTCTGATAGCCACTCATTAAAAACATTGATAAAAGAATTTGTTAATGTTGATATCAGCAAGCAATTTCAAAGTTCAGATTTCGGTGGCAACCTATCGCCAGCTCAATTAAAATATTGTGCCAATGATGTACTATACTTGCATAAAATTCATGAAGAACTAAACAAAATATTAAAAAGAGAAAATAGAATCGAACTTTATAAGGATTGCTTAAAATTTTTAAAAACTAGAGTAAATTTAGATTTAGCATTATTTAAAGATGATATCTGGTCCCATTAATGAGTAAAAAATTTATTCCCATAGCAAAAAAAGTAATTGATCTTGAAATTAAAGCATTACAAAAATTAAAAAAAAATATTAATAATTCATTTAATAAAGCTGTAGTTGAAATTGCAGAATGTAAATCCAAAGTAATATTATGTGGAGTAGGCAAAAGTGGACTGATTGCTTCAAAAATATCAGCAACATTATCTTCGGTTGGCACCCCATCATTTAATTTATCTGCAAGTGACTCTTCTCATGGAGATTTAGGAAGTATTTCAAAAAAGGATATTTTAATTTTAATTAGCTATTCAGGCAAAACTATTGAACTTAAAAATATAATTCAATATGCAAATAGAAATAGAATTTTATTGATAGGAATTATGTCAAAAAAAGAATCTATTTTATATAAGGCATCGGATATTAAGCTTGTAATTCCTGAAGTTAAAGAGTCAGGTGGAATTGTACCAACATCAAGTACTACAGCTCAACTTGCTTTGGGAGATGCATTAGCAATTTCAGCAATGCAATATAAAAAATTTGGTAAATTTGATTTTAAAAAGATTCACCCTGCTGGGAATCTTGGGGCTCAACTAAAAACAGTTGAAGATATAATGCAAATAGGAAACAAAATACCTTTTATAAATGAAAATTTAAAAATGAATAAAGCGTTAAAAGTGCTTAGTAGTAAAAAATTAGGGGTTTTAATAGTTCAAAGTAAACATAAAAAAACTATAGGAATTATTACAGACGGTCAAATTAGAAGATATAATGAAAAAAATTTAAATATACATTCAAAGAGTGCAAAAGATATTATGACTAAAAAACCTCTATCAGTTGATAAGAATAGTTTAGCAGCTAAAGCTCTTTCAATAATGAATGATAAAAAAATTACCTCACTATGTGTTCACAATAAAAAGAATAAATTAAAAACTATTGGGGTGATACATATGCATAATATCTTGCAATCTGATATCAATTAGATGACAAAAAAATTGATTGCTTTGGTTATGGCACTTATTGGATTTAGTTTTTTCGCTTTATATTTTGTTAAAAATCAAAACAAAGAAGAAATCTCTCAAGTTTACGAAAATGAAAGATCTTATACATCAAACATTATTGAAAATGTAAAATACTCTTCTAAAGACATAAATGGAAATGAATATGTTATTAATGCTGAAAAAGGTGAAATTGATATAAAAGATGGGAATATTATCTTCCTAACTAATGTTGCTGCTATCATAAAATTAAAAAACTCAAAAAATATACTGATATCATCTAATTTTGGGAAATATAATATTACTAATTTTGATACAATTTTTTCTGAAAATGTAATAATTAATTATTTACAAAACGAGGTTAAAGGAGAATACTTAGATTTTTCAATTCAAAGAAATTCTATGATTATTTCAAAAAATGTTATTTTTAGTGATAATGTAAATGTTCTAAAAACTGATGTGATAGAAATTAACATAAAGACTAAAGATACAAGATTTTTTATGTATGACAAAAATAACAAAGTATCTCTGATGAATAAAAATTAGTATGGGTGTAATAAAAAAATTTAGAATTAAATCTTTTAAGAAAAAAAATTCAATAATTGAATTTGAAAATGTATCTTTATCCTATGGGAATAGATTAATATTAGACAATATTAGTTTTAAAATAAATGAGTCTGAGATTTTTGGAATGTTAGGACCAAATGGCGTTGGTAAATCAACTATCTTTAATCTTATAACAGGACTAATCTCACCAAAAAATGGTAAAATCAAAATTAATGGGGAAGAAGTGAATGATTATCCAGTATATTTAAGAGCAAAAAAATTTAAGATTGGTTATGTTCCTCAATACGGAGGATACTTTGGAGATTTAACCATTCTAGATAATTTAAAAGCAATTGGTGAAATAGTTACAACAAATAAAAATTTGATGAACGATAGAATTAATTATATTGTTACAAAATTTGAACTTGACAATATAAAAGATATAAAAGCAAAATTTTTATCTGGAGGACAAAAAAAAAAGTTAGTGATTGCACTTGCTTTACTAAGCGAGCCTAAAGTTCTTTTATTAGATGAATGTTTTGCAGCTTTAGACATACTAACTATAAAAATGATTCAAGAGATAATTGTAAATTTACAACAAGAAAATCAAATCACAATTTGTATATGTGATCACCAAGCTAGAGATTTATTAGCATGTGTAGATATAGCGATGATTTTAAGTAACTGTAAAATTGTGGCTCATGGTACACCTTATGATTTAATAAAAGATACAAATGCTCAAGATGCTTATTTTGGTAATTCCTTTAAAATAAGTTAAATTTTAATGTCACAAATAGAAATTACAAAAAAAATAAAAAGCTTTAAAAAAAGTATTTATGTCAGTGGAGATAAAAGTTTAAGTATTAGATGGGTTCTCTTTGCATCTTTAGCTGATGGCGTATCCAAAGCTCAAAATTTATTAATGTCTGAAGATGTGTTTGCAGCTATTAAGGTATTAAAAAAATTAGGTATAAAAGTAAACACAAAAAATAATATTTTTAAAATTTATGGCAAAGGAATTAATGGATTTAAATATAAAAAAAATATTATATTAGACGCAGAAAACTCTGGGACTCTTGGAAGACTCATCCTGGGACTATTGATTAATACACCATATCCAATAAAATTAATTGGAGATAAGAGTTTATCTAAAAGAGATTTTAAAAGAATTTCAGATCCTTTAACTAAATTTGGTACAACATTTAAACTTCATAAAAATAAAAGCCTACCTCTAACAATTTCTGGATCAAAAAAATTAAAACCTATTTATTTTGAAGAGAAAAAAGGATCAGCTCAGTGTAAAAGTGCTGTAATTTTTGGAGGAATGAGAGCAAATGGCTTAACTTTGATAAAGGCAAAAAAATCAAGAAACCATACTGAACTTTTATGTAAATATTTAAAATTACCCTTAAAAGTAAAAAAGAAAAAAAATTATGACTTAATAGAAGTAAAAAAAGTTAAAAAAATAAAACCTCTAAATTATAAAATACCTTCAGATATCAGTTCAAGTGCTTTTTTTATAGTTTTAACAGCATTATCAAATAACTCTAAATTATTAATAAAAGATGTGAATATAAATCCATCTAGAATTGGTATCGTAACTATTTTAAAAAAAATGGGTGTTAATATTCAATTTAGAAATAAAAAAAATTATAAAGGTGAGGTTATTGCAGATATTCTAATTGTTAGTTCAAAAAAACTAAAAGCAATTAATTGTCCACCAAAATTAAATAGTGGAGCAATTGATGAATTTTTAGTTATTTTTTTGGTCGCAGCTAAAGCTGATGGAATATCATACTTCAAAGATATTGGTGAACTTAATCAAAAAGAAAGCCCTAGGCTGAAATGGGGTTCAAAAATTTTAAACAAAATGGGTATCAAAACAATTACCACCAACAACTCCATAAAAATATTTGGAAACCCTAATTTAAAAATTATCAAAAAAATTGTCATTAAAGATTATCTAAAAGATCATCGTGTTTTCATGACAAGTGTAATTGCTGGATTAACCTTTGGTGGAAAATGGAATATACATGACAAAGATTCTATTAAAACCTCTTTTCCTAAATTTTTAGATATAATTAATGATTTAAAGAAATAATGATTAAAAGAAAAAATATTATTAAAATTGCGATCGACTCTCCTGCTGCTGCGGGTGCTGGAACATTAGCAAAAGCAATTTCAAAACACTATAATCTTTTTTATCTAGATACTGGAAAAATTTATAGAATGATTGCTTATCTAAAAATTAAATTTCCAAAAAAATTTAGTCAAAATTTCATAAAATCAAAAATAAAAACTCTCAAAGTAAAAGATCTTGCAAATAAAGCCCTACTATCAGATGAGGTTGGAACAGAAGCATCAATTATATCAAAAGTAAAAAGCACAAGAAAACTGGTTCATTCTTTTCAGTTAAATTTTGCCTACCATCCTCCAAAGAAGTATAAAGGATCGTGTCTTGATGGAAGAGATATTACTTATAATATTGTCCCAGACGCAGATTTTAAGTTTTTTATAACAGCAAATGTAAAAACAAGAGCTCTTAGAAGGTATAAAGAGCTTAAAAGTCTAAAAAAAAAAATTTCCTACCAAGAAGTACTTAAAAGCATCAAAAAACGTGATAAAAGTGACTATAATAGAAAAGTTTCACCCTTAAAGAAAACTAAAGATTCAGTGTTGCTAAATACATCGAAACTTACTAAAAGAGCGTGTTTTTTAAAAATAAAAAAAATTATAGACAGGAATATTAATATTTAATGGAAATTTACAAAGATCTTTCAAATCCAGCATCACAAGAATTCGAAAAACTACTTAATAGCCAACTCTCTAAAATACAAATTGAAGAAGGTAAAATCATAGAAGGTAAGATTAATAAAATTACTGAAAAATTTGTTTTCTTATTTGTTGAAGGTTTAAAAAGTGAGCCAGTGCTTGATGTTAATGAACTAAAAAGTATGGGCCTTGGAGAAAAAATTAAAGTTGGTGAGACAATACCAGTATTATTAGAAAAGATAGAAGATAAACATGGCGAAGTGTTAGTTTCCGCTAGCAAAGCTCAAAAAATTAAAGGTTGGGATAAGCTGGTTGAAGCTTATGAAAAGAATGAGCCAATCATGGGTAAGATTACATCAAAATGTAAGGGTGGATGTATTGTTGAGCACATAGAGACCGGTTCTCTTATGTTTCTACCTGGGTCACAAATTAGTGACAAACCATTAAAAGATATTAGCCATTTAATGAATGAGCCTCAAAAATTTGCTCTTATAAAATTAGACAAGGTGAGAGGTAATGCTTGTGTTTCAAGAAGAGAAATAATTTCATCATTTAAAAAAGAAGATAAAGCTAAAATTATAGAAAAATATAAAGTTGGAGATATTATTAAAGGTGCTGAAGTAAAAGGCTATAGTTCTTTTGGATGTTTCTTTAATGTTAATGGTGAGCTAGATGTTTTAGTTCATTTGCAGGAAATTTCTTATTCTAGAGTTAATCATCCTGATGAAGTTTTTAACATCGGTGAAAAACATGATTTAAAAGTAATCACTGTAGATAAAGAAAAACTACAAGTTGGTTGTTCTGTTAAACAATTATCTCCTGATCCTTTTGAGCATATTGAAAACTATGAGTTAAATAAAATTTATAAAGTTAAAGTTGTTAAACTTATGGACTTTGGTGCGTTTTGTGAATTAGAGCCAGGACTTACAACTTTACTTCACTCAAGTGAGCTAAGTTGGACTAAGAAAAATATTTCAGCTAAAAAAATGTTTAAAGTTGGAGATGAGATAAATTGTATAATTACTGAAATCGATAAAGAAAAAAGACGTGTTGCAATTTCACATAGGTTAACTCAAGACAATCCATTTGAAACATTTGAAACAAAATATCCTGTTGGAACAATTGTTGAAGGTGAAGTTGTAAACAAAAACGAATATTCATTATTTGTAAAAGTTGAAGACTTAGATGTAGATGCGTTTTTGCACTGCAATGATTTAACTTATCTTAACAATGGTGAAGAAGAATTAGAAAAGTATAAAAAAGATGATAAGATAAAAGTTAAAGTTCTTGAAGTAAAAGCCTCTGAACAAAAAATTAGAGTTGGTTTAAGACAAACTCAAGCTGATCCTTTTGATTGGTTTAATGATAAATCTAAAAATCAAACTATTACTGTTAAAGTTATATCTACTGACAACAAGGGTTTAATTGTAAGACCTGAAGGTTGTGAGATGGATTTTCAAATTAAAAAATCAGCGATCGCAATTAATGCTGCTGATGCTAGACCAAGCAGATGGACAGGTGGAGAAAAACTTGACTGTGCTATAGCTGATATTGATTTGAGTAAGAGAAAAATAACTTTAAGTATTAAATTATTAGAAGAAATTGAGAAAAAAGAAGCCTTAGATAAATATGGATCTGAAGGTTCAGGTAAAAACTTACCATTCTCATCACTTTCTGAAGATTTAAAGAAAAAAGAAGAAGATAAAGAGTAAACAGAAGATTTAAATTGGCTATTGTAAAATCAAAGCTTTTAAAACAACTCTCCGATAACTATCCTAATTTTCTTAAAAAAGACCTCGAGAAGTTTACCAATATAATTTTAAGTGAAATTAAACGTGCTCTTAAAAGGGGTGATCGAGTTGAACTAAGAGGTTTTGGTGTATTTTCAACAAATATCCAAAAAGCTCGTATCTCAAGAAACCCTAAAACAGGTGAAAAAGTAAACACACCAGAAAAGAAAACAATTCACTTTAAAATGTCAAAAGACTTGTTTAAAAAATTAAATAATGAAGAATAAAACAATATTTGTTGCTTGTGATACTTCAAACCTAAAAGAAATAAAAAAAATAATCACTCAAACTAAAACTAATCATCTTAAAATTATTCCAAAATTTGGCTTACAATTTTTTTATTCTAAAAATGGAAGGAAATTTTTAGAAAATTTTAAAAAAGACTTTTGGCTTGATTTAAAAATTAACGATATTCCACAAACAGCGTTATCTGCAGTAGATAGTTTAAAAGATCTAAAAAAATGTAAATATATAACTGTCCATGCAAATGGTGGTCTTGAAATGTTAAAGGCCATAAAAAAGAAAGCTAGATCAATCAATAAAGATTTAAAAGTACTTGGAGTTACTATTCTTACAAGTCTTAATAACAAATCGCTTAAAGAAATAGGACACACAAAAATAGTAGAACAATTAGTATTAAAACAAGCTGGTTTGATAAAAAAATCAGGTTGTGATGGTATCGTTTGCTCTGCACAAGAGGCAAAAATGGTTAGAAAAAAATTTAAAAAATTGTTTATTGTAACTCCTGGAATAAGATTACCTGGTGATAGTGCCAATGATCAATCAAGAATAATGATACCTAATGATGCCTTTAAAAATAAAGTTTCTGGGATTGTAATGGGTAGATCATTGATTAAAGGGAATATCAAAAATAATATTAAAAGATTAATTGATCATTTAAATAAATGATCAAAGGATCTAAAATCTGTGGGATCTCAGATCTCGATACTCTTAATTTTATAATTAATCATCCGTACCCCCCTCAATTTATTGGCTTCATTTGTAATTATAAAAAAAGTTCAAGATATGTTGAGTTTGAAAAGTTAAACAAACTATTAGTGTTAGATAAAAAGAAATCTAATTTTGTAGCAGTATTAGTAAAGCCTGATGAAGATATTTTAGAAAAAATTAAACTTCTTCCGTTTGATTATTATCAAATTTATGACTGCTCGCCTGAAGAAATAGGAATAATTAAAAAAAGATATAATAAAAAAATCATTACTGCCTTGACTATAAATGATGAAACAGATGTTCAAAAACATCATGTATTCTCTGAGGTAACTGATATTTATTTATTTGATAGCAAAGGATATGAAAAGAGTATGGCTTTTGATCATAAACTAATTGACAAAATAAAGATCAAAAAGCCACTAATGATTGCAGGAAACATTCAGCTAAATGATAATCTTGAAAACTATAAAAAAATAGCAGATATTATAGATATATCTGGGGGTCTAGAGACTTCTGGGTTAAAAGATAAATCCAAAATAGATATTTTTTTAAATAAAGTAAAAGAGATACATAATGAAACTTAAAAAAGGAATTCCTTTAATTGATCAACACGATCAATATGGCTTTTGGGGTGGTAAATTTGGAGGAAGCTTTATTCCTGAGACTTTAAAAAAACCTGTAGAAGATTTAACAAACGAATTTAAAAAACTGAGAAAAGATAAAAAATTCCTTAAGAAAAGAGATTTTTATTTCAAAAACTATATTGGAACCCCCACTTCATTTGTAAAACTTGATAATCTAACAAATCATTTAGAAGGTGCTCAAATTTGGGCAAAAGTTGTTTCAGAAGCAAATGGAGGTGCCCACAAGATATATAACGCAACCGTCCACGCTTTAATCTGTAAAGCAATGGGTAAGAAATATATTGTTGGTGATACAGGAGCAGGTTATGCGGGGAAAATGCTTAGTATGGCTGCTAAAAAATTTGGTCTTAAATGTAAAATATTCATGGGGGCAAAGGATATTAAAAGACAAAAGCCTAACTGTGATGCGATGAAAAAAAATGGAGCTGAAATAATTCCAGTTTATTCAGGTAGTCAAACACTAGTTGATGCTGTTAGTGAATGTATGAGATATTGGGTCTCAAATTGTGACAACACTCATATGTGTGTTGGAAGTACTGTTGGTCCAAATATATTTGTTAAAATCTGTGGCTGGAGTACAGCTCAAATTTCTAGAGAATTAAAAGTACAATTAAAATCACAATTTAAAAAAATTCCAAATAAAATTAAACTAATTAACTGTGTTGGCGGTGGAAGTTCTGCCTATGGTTTTTGGAGTGAGTTTATTGATTATAATAAAAAACAAATTGAATTAATTGGTGTTGAGGCTGGTGGACCTGAAAAATCAAAACTTCATGCAGCACCCTTAAGCAGAAATGCTAAAATTGGAATTTTACATGGAGCAGCATCTTACCTTTGTCAAAATAATGAAGGACAAATAAACGACACAGAGTCTATTAGTGCTGGATTAGATTATCCAGGTGTTAGTCCTATTCATTGTTTTTTAAAAGATACTAAAAGAGCAAGATATACCAATGCTACAGACGAAGAAGCTCTCGATGCACATGTAATGGTAACTAAATATGAAAATTTAAATCCAAGTTTAGAGCCTAGCCATGCATTTGCAGAAGCTATCAAAATTGCACCCAAGTTAAGCAAAGATACTATAATCATTGTTAACTCATGTGGAGATGCAAAAAAAGATAGAGATATTTTAAAAGAAAGATTGGGTAAAAAGTAATGGTCTCTTTAATAAATCAAGCTTTTGAAAAAGCAAAAAATGAAAAAAGACCTGCCCTACTAACTTACACTGTTGCTGGTGATAATACTAAAAAGAAGTCACTAGAAATACTTAAATCAATTTCCAATTATGCAGATATTTGTGAATTAGGATTTCCTCACAACACTCCAATTGCTGATGGAGGCCAAATTCAAACCAGTGCTAATCGTGCAATTAAAAATGGAATTAAAATTAATGATGTTTTTTCCATTGCAAAAGATTTCAAAAAATTAAAAAAGACTAAGCCAATTATTTTGATGGGCTATTACAATATGATCTTTCAATACAATGAAGATAAATTTTTAAATAAATGTAAAAAAGTAAAAGTTGATGGTTTAATTGTTGTGGATCTACCTTATCCTGAAAATAAAAAATTTGCTGCTAAATGCAAAAAAAGAGGAATTAATTTTATTCAACTAGTCTCTCCTACAACTTCATCTGTAAGATTAAAAAAAATTATTAAAGATTCTCATGATATGCTTTATTATATTAGTATGCTCTCAACTACTGGAGGAAAGTTAAAAGTTTCTCCTAGAAAAATACTTGAAAGATACAGCAAAATTAAAAATCAAAATAAATCTAAAAATGTTGTTATAGGGTTTGGAATCACCGAAAAAACAATAAAATCTCTTAAAAAAGCTGACGGATTAGTAGTTGGAAGTGCAATTTGCAAAGAAATTTCAAACTCTATTAAAAAGAGACAAAATCCTGTCACAAATGTTACTAATATCGTGAAGAGATTAAAAAATAAAATTAAATGAACTGGATTACTAAAATAATTAAAGCAGGTGAGAAGATTAAAACTGCTTTACATGAAAGAGCTTCAAAAGAAGATATTGCAAAAAGTGACTGGACAAGTTGTTGTAGAGGTCCAATTCTTAAAAAAGATTTAGAGCAAAACTTATGGGTGTGCGCAGATTGTAACAAGCATCATAGAATTAAACCCAGCCAAAGATTTGATATTTTGTTTGGTAAAAATAATTATGAAGTATTTAAAACTCCAATTCCAAAAGACGATCCATTAAACTGGACTGACTCTAAATCTTACAAAGATAGATTAAAAAGTGCTCGTAAAAAAACAGGTATGGAATGTGGAATGATGGTTGCCTGTGGAACAATCAATAATATTAAAATTACAGCAGTTGCATCAGACTTTGACTTTCTAGGTGCTTCGATGGCTGCAGCTGAGGGAGAAGCTTTTTTATATGGAATTCAACATGCTATAGAAAACAGAACTCCTTTTCTATGCATTAGCGCTGGTGGTGGAATGAGAATGATGGAAAGTTTAATTTCATTGTCTCAAATGACCAGAACAACTCTTGCAATTAATGAACTAAAGAAAAATGGTTTACCTTATTTAGTATGCATCACTGATCCTACAGCAGGTGGTATAACTGCCTCATATGCAATGTTAGGTGATATTCATATTGCTGAACCAGGAGCGCTGGTTGCATTTGCTGGAAAAAGAGTCGTTCAAGGAACAGTTAAAGAGGAACTGCCTTCTGATTTCCAAACAGCAGAATATGTTATGAAAACAGGTTTTGTCGACTTAATTGTGGAACGTAAAAATTTAGCTTCTAAAATTGGAACTTTATTATCAATATTGTTAAAGCAAAATTCTGTTATAAGTGCTGAGCAAAATGAAACTTCAGAAGATAGTCAGTCGCTTACAAGAGCTGCATCCTAGAGAAATAGATCTAAGCTTAGATCGTATTAAAAATCTTTGTAAAAGATTAGGAAACCCACAAGATAAAATAAAAGCAATTTCAATTGTTGGTACCAACGGCAAATATTCAACAATCCAAGCAATGTTTGCTATTTTAAAAGAAACAAATATTAAATGTAATATCTACACTAGCCCTCATATCAAAAGTATTAATGAAAGGTTTGTTTTTAACAATCAAGAACTTAAAGATGAAGAGCTTGCAAATTTATTTGAAGAAATTGAAAATGCTAATAATAATGAACCAATTACTTTTTTTGAAATACTCACTGCAGCTTATTTATTAAAAGCCTCTAAATATCCAGAAAATATTAATTTGATAGAAACTGGCTTATTTCATAGGTTTGACGCCACTAATATCTTAAAGAATAATCTAGCAAGCATAGTAACTTCTATTGGTCTTGATCATTTAGATTGGCTACCTGAGAACGAAC
>Ga0257121_1000438_pt1 | contig 35332 bp, 14 predicted proteins | sample SI106_100metaG_FD_190180 | JGI IMG/M metagenome (GOLD analysis project Ga0257121, IMG submission 190180) | Marine microbial communities from Saanich Inlet, British Columbia, Canada - SI106_100 | ecosystem: Environmental > Aquatic > Marine > Inlet | place: Canada: British Columbia | collected...
AACCGTATTTCCACCAATATTGCCATTAATACACGCCACACCAGCACCACCGGCTCCAATAGTAATATTATATGAACCAAGTGATAATAAAGGACTCTGTATAAATAAAACACCACCGGCACCACCACCACCTCCATGTCTACCACCACCGGATCCTCCCCCTCCTACTATTAATATATCTACCGGTTTAGATGAAAAGTCATCACTAGTGACAACAAACGTGTCTGAACCTAAAAATGTATGTGTATTATAATCTACACCATTAGATGTATATGTATTTTCAATACCACCGGTCGCATAAACGATATCACCAACAAAAGTTACCGTTACTCCTGAAGAATATGAACCCGAATTGTCTTTACTCCGAACACGAAAACTTATAGATGTCTGTTCTGTCAATGTGGATATCGTAAATTGATGTGGTATACCAACTGGTACTTCCGGCAATGCTACTGTCATTGGATTGCCCACTACATTACCAGATGCAGTTCCTGTTATTTCGTCTACTATATAATGTGTTACATTACCATCTGTATCGGTGCCACCAGTAAAGGTATGATTGAATGTTGTTTCGTGGGGTTGACCTGCAATAGTTGTATTAGTAGGATTTCCTGGTGGAACGTTAGATGTTATATTACCTGTGCCATCTCCTATATTAGTCCATATATTATCGTCAGTAGTTATATCAGTACAAGCATAAAGTTCGCCTGATGTAGTATTCAACCATAACTCACCTAGTGTGCCATTGTTGGTAATAAGTGGATCTGTTGTTCCCATAGTAACACCAGAACCACCACCGGTACTACCTGATGCACCAGAACCACCACCAGATGACCCAGACACCTCAACCCATTGTGATGAATCATCATCTTCATAATATATAAACATCTTCATATTAGAAGAATCTGTCCATAAGTCACCAGAACTTGGACTAGAAGGTGGTGTATCAGATACAATTACCGATGCTCCTGAAGCCGCTGACAAAGGTGTCCACGAATTTTTAACAGCATCATAGGTGAATATCATTTCACCTACTGCATGTGTATCACCATTAGATGGTGTATTTGGAAAATTAATTGCCATTTGTGTATCCTATGTTATAATTCTTAAACACTAAAGTTGATCTAAGACTTCTGGGTCATACGTCCAGTAATCTGGGTTAGTTACAATGTAACCCCCTTGTGGTCCTGCGGATGATGCCCCATCACCAATTACTATGATCCAATTGGATTGGTGAAATGTCGTGGAATTGGAATTAGCACTTATCGGCGATCCATTTAGGAAAAATTTAATATAAACATTATTTCCGTAATTGGTCACATCACCGTTAATCAACATAGATAGTGTGGAGGTAGTTCCCGCCGGTACACTTGTATCATCATCGTATGCTCCAATGTGGGCGATTGAATCACTATGAAGTAAATGATTACCAGTTTTCCACCAATCATTCATATTTTTTGCAAGTCCTATACCACCATATCTATAAGGTGATTGTAATTCAATATATACCTTTTCATTTCTTCCAAATGAAGTTCCCTGATCTAAACTCAAAAGGTAATTGGGATTGGTAAACGCCATAATTCCATATTGTGGCGATGTATCTATTTTCGCTCCCTTATCATGTAAAGATAATGTAAACTGTCCATTATAGGAATCATCTTCATAATCTTGTCCAAATATTAACCCATTAGAAAAGTCCAATGATACCGCATAAGTCACAAACACTAAACTAAAATTACTTATTGCATCTGACACATTCACCCCATCCGTCGCTCTGAATGTCATGGTAAATGAACCCTCATTTGCATCATCCGTTGATGGTGTGAATGTATATACATTATCTACTGATGTCATTGTAGCTACAGTTCCTGGGTCACCTACTACTGAATATGTTACTAACGATCCTTCTGGATCTACTGCTACTGGTGTAACAACTATGGGTGTACCATCTATGGCAAACACATATGACGCATCTGGCGTTGATGTGAATGTAGGAGTTGCATTAATCAATGCTACACGATACCATCCTGTGATATTTTCATCATAAACATATATTGATGTATTGGATTCAACATATGCTTGGTCACCAGTAGAACCTGTTGTTGGTAAATCGAGTGGTGTTAGATGGACAGATAATCCACCTGATGGACCAACAGGACCAGCAGGACCAATATCTCCATCAGCACCATCAGCACCAGATGAACCCGATACTCCAACCCATTGTGATGAATCAGCATCTTCATAATATATAAACATCTTCATAGTGGTAGAATCAGTCCATAAGTCACCAGAACTTGGACTAGAAGGTGGTGTATCTGATACAATCACCGATGCTCCCGTAGAAGATGTAGGTGTCTGTACTACCCCACCAACTGTCGCAGTTTGTACTAATTTACCATCCGAACTCGCAGATAAACTAACAGCATTCGCACCTGTTCCTATCTTTATGGCAGGCATCTTTATACCATCTGCATCTGCCGATATGCTTTGGTCACCTAAGTGTATGGTACTACCAGACATATATATATCACGAACTTTTAATGTCGATGAACCTATATCGTGTGTATCATTCGTATTAGGTAATATATGACCATTTGCATCTTCTGTCCAACTACTTAATACAGCAGAATCAACTTCTGTCTTAGTATATGTTGTAGTTTTATCTGATTTTAAATTTAAGGATGTATCTACTTCTGTCTTGGTATATGTTGTGGTTTTATCTGATTTTAGATTTAAGGATGTGTCAACTTCTGTCTTGGTATATGTTGTGGATTGATCAGCTTTAGTACCAACCAATGTAGTCATGGTAGATACATGGTTTGCATCATCACCAAGAGCAGCAGCTAATTCATTTAATGTGTTTAATGTTTCTGGTGCAGAATCTACTATACTTGCCACCTTAATATCTACTTGTGCTGATGTGTCGTATGCAGATAAGTCAGTATCTGGTATTGCGGCAATTTTAGTATCTACTTGTACTGATGTATCATATGCAGATAAGTCAGTATCTGGTATTGCGGCAATTTTAGTATCTACTTGTACTGATGTGTCGTATGCAGATAAGTCAGTATCTGGTATTGCGGCAATCTTAGTATCCACTTGTGTTGATGTATCATATGCAGACAAATCTGTATCAGGTATTGCGGCAATCTTAGTATCAACTTGTACTGATGTATCATATCCAGACAAATCTACTGATACATTACTTATTTTAGTGTCTACTTGTGTTGAGGTATCATATCCAGACAAATCAATGTCAGTTTGATTTAAGTCTACCCATTGTGATGATGTGGTATCGACATAATATATATTTAACGACATATCAACCGAATTAGTCCAGAGATCACCGGCACTTGGTGTGGGTGGTGGTGTATCAGATACAACTACTGATGTTCCGGTGCTATCGACATTTTGATTAGATGTCCACGCAGAATTGGCAGCATTGTATGTAAATGTTATATTATTTACAACATAAGTATCACCACTACTAGGATTTATTGGGAAATTAATTGCCATTCTTATTCAACCTCTATTAAGTCCCAGTTACTGGTTTCTTCGTTCCATGTGTATTTATGCTCATCGTCCGGCATCGATACCGGAGCATCCCAGAGACAAGTGTCATCGTTCAGTATCCACGACTCAAATGGTTTGGGTGGTATAAATGCATCTCTAACTCTGTCGTATATATAACCCACTCCAGCATAATTCTTGCGTATAGTTCCATTATCCGATGTTTGTAACCATTCTCCAGGAGAGGTATCTACGAATGTATCAAAGAATTCCTGTTCTGCTACTATTACTTTAGTAACTATGTTGTTTTCCACTTTTGCAAAATAACTCATATTGCATACCTCACTATAACTATTCCTGATCCGCCAGCACCGTAATCCCCAATTACATCAGGTCGTCCGCCACCTCCACCACCGCCAGTATTTGGAGTACCATCTTCTGCGTTAGTATACCATACAGGATCACCACCCTTACCACCACCAGACCTACCTGCGCCAGCTATCCATTCACCACTGCTGGTTTTAAATCCAGAACCACCACCACCGCCAGCACGAGAAACGGCGGTTCCGTCAATAGAACTACTCGTACCATAACCACCATAACCTGCAGCAGTTGCTGAGTTGAATACATTTCCACCAGATTGGGATGCCCCACCACCACCACCGCCAGCACTGTTGCCGAAACCAGTACCACCAGCATTACCTTGTCCGCCTATACCCTGACCACCTTGCTGCCCAGGATATGAATCACCACCACCAGACCCACCAGAAAGACCATATGCTGGTGCAGACTGAGGAGCACCAGCACCACCACCAGTAGAGGTTATAGTAGTTTGTGCAGATAATGAACTATCACTTCCATTAGATCCACCCACACCACCTGCTCCGACAATTACCGAATGTGATCCACCAAGAAGTGTTACAGAAGATTCCCTATATCCACCTCCACCACCTCCACCCATTCCTCTACCCCAATTCCAGAGAGCACCAGATCCACCACCAGCAATCACCAAATATTCAACAGCTAGTGTAGATGATAATACATCAAATGTACCTGATTCAGTAAATGTATGAACTTGATATCCAGGTATAATAGTTTCTGTGCCACCGGTTGCAACAGGAGTTGTCCCAGAGAAGTTAACTGTTACACCAGAAGAATATGATCCACCGTTATCTTTACTCCGAACACGAAACGATAATGAAGTTTCTTCGGTTAACGTCCCTATTGTAAAATTATGAGGTGACCCATCAGTAACTTCAGCAGATGCAACAGATAAAGATGAATGGAGTTGGTCAACTATATAATGTGTTACTGTGCCATCTGTATCTGTTCCACCAGTAAAGGTATATGTAAATGATGATTCGTGGGATTGATCACCAATAGTTATATTAGTAGGATTGGTTGGTGGATCATTGGGTACTATATTACCTGTGCCATCACCTATGTTAGTCCATATATTGGCATCAGTAGTTATATCAGTACATGCATAAAGTTCACCTGATGTAGTATTCAACCATAACTCACCTAGTGTGCCGTTGTTTGTAATGAGTGGATCGGTTGTTTCCATAGTAACACCAGCTGGTCCTGTTGCACCAACTCCACCAGAAGCACTATCTATAGTGATAACACCAGAACCTACTGTAGATATATCTATCCATGAATTATTAGTGCCATCTGTAACATATGTGTATAATATACCCTTATCCGTATTAAACCATTGGTCACCAACATCGGGTGTAACTGGCACAGTAACACTAGATGTTATATTAACTCCACCAGAACCAGAAGATATTGCAGTATCTACTTCTGTCTTAGTATATGTGGTAGTCTGATTTGCCTTATCCTGTAACTTAACATTAACTTGAGTTGATGTGTCATACAAACTTAAATCTACTGCACCAACAGAACCTACTGTAGATATATCTATCCACGAATTATTAGTTCCATCAGTAACATAAGTATATAATATACCTTTATCAGTATTGAACCATTGGTCACCAACTACAGATGATACTGGTGCAGTATCACTAGATATTATATTAATACCACTAACACTTACAATACCACTAGATATTGCAGTATCTACTTCTGTTTTAGTATATGTGGTTGTCTGATCTGCCTTATTCTGTAACTTAACATTAACTTGAGTTGATGTATCATATATACTTAAATCAACATCTCCAACAGAACCTACCGTAGATATGTCTATCCACGAATTATCAGTACCATCAGTAACATAAGTATATAATATACCTTTATCAGTATTGAACCATTGATCACCAACATCCGGAGTGGAAGGTACTGTAACACTAGATGTTATATTAACTCCACCCGAACCAGAAGTTCCTGATGTAGATGCTAATGCCGTTGGTTTAGTTAGTCTTGCTCTTATAGTTGCATCTGCACCGGTGTTGTTGACTAGTGTAGTTGTAGTGGAGTCTGTAAACTGCACACCCCAATCATCAAAGGACTCTAGTTGCCAGTAGCTTGAACCTGGTAAAGTAGTATTAAATAGACGATAAGCGACAATTTGAGTATTGCTATTGTCAACATACACTTGAAGTTTATAATAACGATACTGGACTGAATCAAATGAAGCAGAGAACGTTCCTCCATTTGTTATAGAGGGAGACTCAGAAGTTATACTGGTGTAAGAAGTATCATCGTTAGAGCCGAAAAGTTCAGCAGTTGAAATCTGACCACCGGTATACACTAATATCGTAAAACTTGTAATTGTCTGTGGAGACCCACAATCATATTTTATCCATTGTGAACCTGATGCTTGAATCCACCAACCCACATTATCAGTTACTAAGGCATCGGAATTTATAGCGTGTTGCGCTCTATAACTAGAATGTCCGACATATGATGCACTTGCAGAAGCCGGTATAGTCGTTAACAGCGTTGCAGCACCTGGAACCTCAACATACTTCTCTATATAAACCGAGCGTAGTTCTTCTGTATCTGCATCATGAGTCAATGCTAATGTAGCACCAGATACAACTGATAATGCCACATCATGCTCTGCTCTAGAGGAATCATGATTATCCCATATGACTCCATCGGTATATGTTCCACCAGAACCACTAGATATTGCAGTATCTACTTCTGTCTTAGTATATGTGGTTAATTGATCTGCCTTATCTTGTAACTTAACATTAACTTGAGTTGATGTGTCATATAAACTTAAATCTACTACACCAACAGAACCTACCGTTGATATGTCTATCCATGAATTATTAGTTCCATCAGTAACATAAGTATATAATATACCTTTATCAGTATTGAACCATTGATCACCTACCGCTGGTGTAACTGGCACTACTATTCCAGAAGTTATATTAACTCCACCACCAGAACCAACGTTATTGCTTACAACAGTATCTACTTCTGTCTTGGTATATGTGGTTAATTGATCTGCCTTATCTTGCAACTTAACATTAACTTGAGTTGATGTGTCATATATACTTAAATCAACATCACTGGTAGTTCCAACTGTGGATATATCTATCCATGAATTATTAGTGCCATCTGTAACATAAGTGTATAATATACCTTTATCAGTATTAAACCATTGATCACCTACCGTAGGCGTAACTGGCACTACTATTCCAGAAGTTATATTAACTCCACCAACATTCGCAATTTTAGTATCAACTTCTGAGGAAGTATCATACAAACTTAAATCACCAACAGAACCTACTGTAGATATGTCTATCCATGAATTATTAGTGCCATCTGTAACATATGTGTATAATATACCTTTATCTGTATTAAACCATTGATCACCAACAGATGGTGTGTCTGGCACTACTAATCCGGAAGTTATATTAACTCCACCACCAGCACCAGCAGTGATTTTGGCACCACCTATATTAAGGTCACCGTCAACGTCAACCGTGACATTAGTGGATCCTAATAATAATTCACCGCCTTCAATTTCTAAATTGTTTTTTACTTTAAAGTTTTTATTTGACATTATATTCAAATCTCCACTAATCGTAGTTAAATATTATTATTTAACCGTTACAAAAATTTTATATGTTTCAGTTGTCGCCCTGTTATTAGTTAATATAATATCATTGGTTCCATCTACTACAATACTAATACCAGACCCATTCACTTCAGTTTGAATATAATCAGATCCCACAAGTTGTTTAGCATATACAACAATATCTGTGTTACTATATGTTAATGTTTTAGTAACCGAACCACCAGCCGTAATTGTTTCTACATATTCTGTAAGTGTTCTTGCACTAAATACCGAATCAATAAGACTATCAGTTTCGGGTTTTGTATACATAGTACCTAATAATTCGGTAGTATCCCCAGATAAGTTATAATCAATATCCCATGCAACACCATCAAAAATAAATTTAGACCCATTCATTATTAATGTATCACCACTAACAGGTGATGGTGGAAATCCATTATCGAAATTAAAATCAGTCATTATAATCTCCTATGGTGAACTAATAGTTATTTTATATGTATTATCTACAGTATCGGTATTTTTAAATACAACATCATGTGTTCCTAATTCTGATATTTCTAACCCACCGATATCTGGAGAAATTTGAACATATTGTCCATTAACACTCATATCAATAGTTATTTGGTCAACTGCTGGTGATACTTTAACATCGTCTAAAGTATTCGACATATATATACCAACATCTAAAGTATTGCCAGAGAATCCAGTAAAATCATATAATGCCAAACCTTCACTAGAATTACCTTCTGTAGATATATCCGTTATAACTTTATTTCCATTAGTAGTATTCAACAAAGGCACAACCACATTATTATTTAATTCATAATCAATACTTTCTATTCGAAGTTCTCCAGAAACAGTTTCAAATATAATCTTCCAAGCAGTATATTCTTTTGGTGAAAAAGATACTACAATTTCATCATGTCTTGCTGTAGAATAATCTTCTATGATTACTGTATCATATCCAGTAATACCACCATTATTACCATATACTTCAATGCGAGTGATTTTATAATTATCAGTAGTAGCAACGAATGGTTGTATTCTTATAGTATCTAAATATGTTGGTGTAGTAAAATCATATCCTATAAAAAATGGACCAGTTGTAGTCCACCAACCCTGATTAGTAGAACCATCACCCAATCCATTAATAACCAATTCAGGAACTTGAGAACCGTTATGCCCATTTGACCATATTTTAGTAGAATCAGTCGCTAAATTGACATTCGGTGTTGCAGTTTCTAGTAAAGTATCTGTGTATATTGCATCAGCACCTACCCATGATAATTTACCATCAAATGACAACGCATATTTAATATCAGAACCATCAGTGATGGTATCCGTAATTGATATTGAAGTAATTGTATCTGCATTCAGTAGATTTACACTGGATAGTGATTTACAATACCCACTATTACTCTCATAAAATATATCAGTAACAACTGGATGATTGGGAACTGTCCACATTTTCTCATCTGTCGGTTTAGAGTTAGCACCACATTGCCCAAAATCATTGTCACCTGATATTAAAATATCAGTACCATCAAATAATAATGAATTATAACCCCCAGCAAACACGTTGGTGGCACTTGGGTTGGATACTGTCCATGACGGTTGGTGGGTCGTATGCCCTAATCCCAATTGTCCATGTCCATTATAACCAGCGGCTTTTACATTACCATTATCCAACAGCATCATACTAAAATCCCAACCGCAAGCAATATCTGATACGGTATATTCTCCGGTATCCTTCCACCATGTTGCGTATCCGTAACTGTTAGTGTTGTATGCCACGCCTAAATTATTATATTCACCTTGAGCGTAACAACCTCCGTCGTAAAGTAAAACTAAATTGTGAGCACCCCCAGCAACTATCTTTTTCATCCCAACCGTGGATGATGGATATACCATCAATTTAAACTGGCTATAGTTATCATCACTTGACTGATTGTATTGACCATTTCTACCCTTATATCCATAACCAGAATGATAACCACGTCTTATATTATTTTGTTCACATATTACAATTGTCCAATCCAATCCAACAGTAATATCAACAATAGTTGCCGATATATCTCTAGGTATGTCATTATAGATAACTTCTGACCAAGTATATACATTACTAGTACCACCATTTGATAATTGTCCGTAGTTGTTGTAACCAACTGACCATACGGTTCCATCATTTTTTAATACTACACTATGAAGGTAACCAGTATCCATTTTATAAACATTAGTTATTGGACTAACTGTCCATGACGTTTGGGAAGTAGTATCACCGGAACCCAATTGTCCATATCCATTATATCCAACAGTTTTAACAGTGCCATCACGTAATAATGCCATCGCCCATTCATTGTGACAACCAATACCAACAACATCTGTTATATCTGATACGACAAATGTTTGCTGATCTATAGTATTATTCAATCCAAGTTGACCATAATTATTTCTACCAGATACTAATAAAGTACCATCACTTAATACTATATACGATGTTTGATCAGAAGAATCAAACCCAACTACTTTAGCATTACCATCTACACCTTTTACTTTTATTTTCCCATTATGTAAATTGAGTTCAGTCGGGTCAAAATCCCATGAAGATGTATCACCTGTATCAAAATCCCAATGAGTATCAGTAACTGTATCTCCAGCAATAAATTTCTTAACATGACTTACTGTTTGTGTATTATGCGGTACTGGTAAAGTTATTGTATCCGTTGTATTAGTCACAATAACTTTATCATAGTGATAACTGGGTATTCCGCCAGAATTGGCGGTTGTTATTTCGTTATCTACTTGTGTTTTTGTATAATAATTAGTTAAATCTAATGTTCCACCATTTTCATTTGTCAACACATTCCATGCACTACCATCGAAACTATATGTAGTTCCATGCATTAGCAATGTATCTGATGTTACTGGTGCAGCTGGTATCCCATCTGTATTATAATTATAGACTGTCATTTATTTCTCCTTGATTGATATGGAGAATCGTGTTTTATTTTCATTAGTTTCACTCTCCACTAATTTATGTATTACTTATATTTATACTGTTGAATATATCATATATAATCATATTCAAGATTTCTAGACATTTGTTTCATAGAATGTCCACTGAACATTAAATCATAACTATTATTCCATCCACGGTTCATACTAACGGCATCACCAACAACGTTAATATATTCCATAAACCTTGGGTATTTATCAATGGTTTCTTTAGACCATCTTTCTGCATAATCCCAAAATGGAGTATCATACGTAGACCCTCCCAAATAATGAAATGCTATTGTTATTAGAACATTTATTACAATATCGTTCCAATACTTTGTAATATCATCAATTGGCACATTACCATTAATATGGTCACTGGTAATTCTATTAATAGCATCATATATAATTAAAGAACTTCCAAACATAGGTTCTATGAATGCCGCGGCATTACCGTTTTTTATCACCCTATTGTTAATAGGATTTTTTATATAATATGACTTAAATTCGAATGATATTTCTTTATAATCATCCAACGATATATTCAACAATTCTTTAAAGTTAGATGTTGATGTTACTTTGTCCGTTATTTTATTATTATACAAATACCCATAACTTGTTCTGTTTGAAAGGGGTACCCTGAACATCCATCCATCTTTAGTGGCAATATGACCAGTATATTTTATTGGAGTCTCTATGTCTGCTTTATCATTAAAAACTAAACAAGATGTTAATAATGGGGGGTCAATTAAATTATAAGAACTATCATATTCTTTAGGGGATCCCGTACAGTCAATAACATAGTCAAATTCATATATATCACCATTAATGGTTAACTTAACTTCATCTTTGTTATTTTCTATATTTGACACATTACCATCAATAGTTTTGAATTTGGATCTCCATATGCTTTTAAACCTACTAATGGCAAATGACTTTAATTTATTTGTATCAAATTGTATTGAAACCGTACCGTTTATAAAGGGGTTTATAAAACTTTTCTTTCTCCAATCAATATATTCTGTTCCAAATTTTAAAGTGCCATTTATCTCATCTAAATCTTCAGATATTTTGAAATCTGTGGCCAATTGTAATAAATGTAATAGTGGGGGATTGGCACTTTCACCAATCCCTAGTATCTTTTTATCTGGATCATGTATTGAATATATTTCCCATGTTTCATCTAGATATGATAAAAAATGACATAACGATTGAATCCCCGCACTACCAACCCCAATAACTGCCATCTTTCTTTTAATCATGATTATAAGATCGTCTCTGATATGACTGAATCCGATGCTTCTATATTAGTTGATGGAAATTCTCGTGTCACACTAACATCTCCCCATATTATACGAGCAACCCCCTGAGAACCGGAACCACCTGTATGGGAACAATTACTCTTTTGAGCACCATATCCACCACGACCATAATTTCCAGAAGGTAATCCATATCCCTGAATGTTATTTGACGCATATACACTACTAGTTTGCCATTGTTGGTATGGCGATTGAACACCTGTCACCCCACCGTCACCGGTATATCCTCCACCTGCACCGGAATACGCCCCTGAATACGCAGATGCGTTGCCCCCACCGGAACCAGAGTTTCCTTGAACTATAACAACCCCATTTTTACTAATATGAGAGGATGCACCATTTCCACCAACGGTTACTTGTAATATGTCGCCTGGCAGAACAGAATAATTATTATAATACCCCATACCGCCTCCGCCGCCTTGTCCGCCAGAACCACCAGAACCACCACCATAACAATTGGCTGCTGTTGATGACCCACCGTGTCCACCGCCACCGACAGCAAGTAATGAAATACTACTAACCCCAGATGGAACTGTCCAAGTACGTGACGAATTAAATACAACTCCACTGGCATCTGCTTCAAACAATAACAACATATTAGTAGTCTGTGATGCTATATTAATACCATCTGATGCACTTATTGTCAAATCAAACATACCAGCATCGGATTCTAATGTTGACGGTGTTACAGTGAATACATTATTATTTTGTGTTATTACTGCCGTATTACCTAATGTCGGTGATGAATGAGTATATGTTAAAGGAACACCCTCTGGATCATCTGCAATTACTGTAATTACTGTAGGCAACCCAGTTTTATCTAAAGTATAATTTGAGTCAATACCACCTGTTATTGAAGGACTCGTATTAATTAATGATATGAAATACCAACCCTGTCCATTATTAACATATAATTTATTAACATCTAATACCATAGCCATAGAACCAGCAGTTACACCAGTTAATGGTAAATTTGACATAGTTGGATATGTATTTATTCCACCAGAACCAGATACTATAGTATCCACTTCCGTCTTGGTATACATATCAGATGAATCAAGTGTTATATCAGGTTCTACTTCTGCTGTATTATTGAAATCAAATACATCATGTGTTCCCGCATTCGGATTACCAATAGTTCTCATATAATTAATCCAATGGTGCATCTTCATATCTTGCACCGCACCAACACCAGCATGTGTTAATGCTGCCGCTTGATCTCCACCGGCTGTTGCAATAGAAGCAGGCACTACATCCTTCTTCCTTTTACGAATCTTCATTTTACCTGTTGCATCAATTTCTATTTTGTGTTGATCGCCAACCCAAATAGAATTATCTGATACATACAAGTCTCTCACTTTATATTCAGCAGAACCTATGTCGTGTGAGTTGTCTGTGTTGGGCAGTATATTACCATTTGCAGTTTCTGTCCAATGAACTAATGCACCACCATCAGTACCATCTGCTCCTGCTGCTCCTGCTGCTCCTGCTGCTCCTACTATACCATCTACTGTTATAGTTTCTGGTACATCTACCGATACCATGAAGTTATATGTTTCTTCTGTTGCATCACCATTAGTAACGGTGACTGTATTAGTTCCTGATTCGGATGCCAGCAAGGTTACACCGTCTATTGCAACTTGTGTATATGTTCCATTTTGACTTAATCCTACTGTTATTAAATCTATATCTGGTGAAACAGAAGTATCTGTTGTAGTCAAATATGATTGTATATCAAGAGTTGTTCCGGTAAATCCTGTGAAATCATATGTTGCTAGGGTTGTTGCATCAACACCCTCCGTTGATATATCTGTAATGGCACCAGCTGGAACTCTCCATGTTGTTTTGCCATCAAATGATATAGCATATTTTATATCAGTTCCGGTGGGTTTATTCTCTGTTATTGACAATGAATTAATTGTAGCTGTATTTACAAGAGATATAGATGAAATTGAATCAACTGTACCGTTGGGTTCGTTGAATGTGGTAACATCCATACCAGAATATAATCCAGTAGCTACTTCACTAGAACTATCGATAGTGGATCCGGATAGTTTTTGTATTGTGCCATCAGACATCAATATTAATGGAGATGTTGCGTATCCTCCGGCCATGTCTTTCGAAAATTTAGCACCTGCAAATCCAGAGGATGCACCACTTAAAGTATACCATAATCCTTCACCTGAACCATTACCACCAGACCCTATTCCTGTTTTTTTAATTTCACCTGAACTCATAATTGCCAGATGACCAGTATCGGTAGAATGTACAGAATTAACACCACCCAATACATAACCAAACGTTAAACGATTTCCTTGTCCCCCACTATTATAACCAAGATGTCCTTGATAATTAGAACCAGCCGTATAAACAGATGTACCAACTAATGCTACCGCTGCAGATGAGAAGCCAGATATCTTTGATGCGTTGTTAATACCAGATACAGAAGTCCATGACCATTTATCAGAACTATCACCTGTTCCTAAGTATCCAGGTCCGTTCGATCCGACTGCCTTTATGGATCCATTATTCATTTTTGCCCATGCGGTAGACTGATGACCACACCATATTTCACTCACATCACTTAAACCTATAGTATCAATCCATAAACCTTGATTAACTGTATGGTTTAATCCCAATACGCCACTGCTATTCTGGCCGGTTACTTTAACACTACCATCATTCATAATAGCCATAGCAAACGAGCCCCCCGACGATATTTTTGAAACTCCACTAGAAATACTTGTAGTCCAATTAGAATGAGGACCTTGATTTGATATTCCCATTGAACCCTGAGAACCCGTACCGCAAACTTTAAGCTCCCCATTACTAGTTACCGCATATGAATTTGCCCCGACTGAAATAGATACCACATCACTTATGTTTGATTTAACCCAATTGTCTTGAGTCTCTGTGGTTCCTATCCCTATTCCTACCCCACTTCCAATACCCCACACAGTGCCATCGTCCATTAACGCCAGATATAAATAATATGTACCACTCATCTCAACTATATCACCCCCAGGATTTAACACACCTTTCAATCGAACTTTCCCATCCACAAACTCTATCTTGTCTGAAAGGAAGTTCCATTGCGACTCATCCGTTGTATCAAAATCCCAATTGATATCCGTTACATCATCACCAGGAATAAACTTCTTGGCGTGAACTAATGCTTTATCGTTATGGTCATTGCTCAACGTTAAATCAGTTGATACACCAGAACCTAATGTCCTATTGAATTCTTCAGTAACAGCAGAAGTAACTGAAAACGTGGATGTATTTGCTTCTAATGTACCAATAGAAATTTGTTTTTTCCACGATCCTGATGTACTGTCATACTCAAATGTTATACCATTTTCTATATGTGTAACACCATTTACGGGGTTTAAGGGGAATGTTATAGCCATAGTATTCTCTCTGTTAAATTATTTTAGTTAGTTCTACTGTCGCATTAACAGTAGTAATTATAGACAATTCTACATTACTTCCTACAACACTGGAAGATAATGTAACCCAGTCCGTTGAAGTATCAATAATACCATACTCCGTAATAAATGCATCTACTCCATTATGAAGTAATAATATTTCAGTTATATACTTGTCAGTATCAGACTTCACTTTAACAATATATTTACATGAGTCCATAACCATGTCAAAAGAATCCAACACAGACGAAACATTTAAGACAGCAGGAACATCAGGGAGTTTCTTTATAGGGATTTCATCTATTTTAGTGTCTACTTGCACAGATGTATATACCCCTGCCAAATCGATTTCTGTTTGATTTAATTCGACCCATTGGGAGGAATCACTATCAACATAAAATATATTGAGTGCCATGGTACTGGAATTAGTCCATAAATCCCCAGCACTAGGACTCGAAGGTGCCGTGTCGGATATAACCACCGACGCTCCACCACCACTATCCAACCCACTTATCTTAGCATCCACTTGTGCCGATGTATCATAATTACTTAAATCAACAGATACATTACTTATCTTTGTGTCTACTTGTGCCGATGTATCATAATTACTTAAATCATGTGTATGTGATGCATCTGACTTAGTACCAATCAAAGTAGTTATTGTGGTTACATGATCTGCATTATCGCCTAATGCAGCTGCTAATTCATTCAAGGTGTTGAGGGTTTCGGGAGCGCCATCAACAATACCAGACACCGCAGCATCAACTTCCGATTTAGTATACGCATCTATCGGAATTGAATTGACCCACTTAGAAGAACCGACATCATATGATAAAACATTCCCGGCAACAGGAGTTGTTATATTGGTATCATCTAATCCATCTATTGTATATGTAACAGGTGATTGTGCAACACCACCAACTTTTGCAGTTTGTACTAACTTACCATCTGAACTGGCAGTTAAACTTATTTCATTTCCACCTGTTCCTATCTTTATGGCAGGCATCTTTATACCATCAGCATCTGCCGATATGCTTTGATCTCCTAAGTGTATTGTGCTACCAGACATATAAATGTCACGCACTTTCAATGCAGATGAACCTATATCATAAGTATCATTCGTATTGGGTAATATATGCCCACTTGTTTCTGTCCAATTTACCAATCCACCAGCTTCTGGTGCTTGTGGTACCCATTCATCTAATGACGCATTATATACTAATGCCTCGCCATCGACTGCCCCTGATTGATTTATATATTTTATACTTATTCGTTGACTCATGATTGGTTATCTCCCATTACCCTAATATGTTCCGCCATCTATGGAATCAAAGTCTGTTATTATATATGATGACAATTTCCTAACACCAATATTAACGCCATTTGGTTGTGATTCAGTTAAAGTTAATGAGTTACCATTAACTCCGTATGATGATTGTCCTTGTAATAATCCATCAAATGTAACAAATATATCAACATCTGATATTATACTTTCTGATAATGTAAATGATGTTTCACCGTTAGATATAAATGATTCTGTTGTGTTATCCATTGATGGTGATATCAAATGTCTAACTTCTATTATTGTTCCTATTGGTTGTTGTCCACTTAATACTAAAATATCAGTATTAACACCAACATTATATTCTGTGGTAAGTTGCAACAACCCATCAAATGTAACAAATATATTCTCTAAACTGCTAATATGATTTGATAATGTTAATGATAAATTACCATCAAATACAAAACTCTCAACAACTGAATTAACATCTAATGGATTAATAGACGAACCAACAACTCCCGGTCTATTTGTGTTTACCCATTTATTACTATCTGTATCATAAGATAATACTTGACCATCTGTTGGTGTTGATAAAGTAGTATCTGTTAAATCTAATAATGTTGTTAATGGTGGTGGTAAATCGGTATTAACCCATTTGCTATTTGTAAAGTCATAAGATAATACTTGTCCATTTGATGGTGATGTTAAAGTAGTATCTGTTAAATCTAATAACGTAGTTGTAATACTACCAACTAAAGCATCCACGTAACTAATATCAGATTTTAAATCTAATGCATCATTAATAGTATTTTGTAAGGCAGCATCTGCCGCAATTCTATTAGTTGTCTCTGTTGCAAGATTAGTAGTTAATACGGCATCTGCCGCAGTTCTATCGGTAACTTCTGTTGCAAGGTTGGTGGTTAATACCGCATCTGCCGCAGTTCTATCGGTAACTTCTGTTGCAAGATTAGTAGTTAATAGAGTATCTGCCGCAATTCTATCAGTTGTCTCTGTTGCAAGATTAGTAGTTAATACGGCATCTGCCGCAGTTCTATCGGTTACTTCTGTTGCAAGGTTGGTGGTTAATACCGCATCTGCCGCAGTTCTATCGGTAACTTCTGTTGCGAGATTGGTAGTTAATACCGCATCTGCCGCAATTCTATCGGTAACTTCTGTTGCAAGATTAGTAGTTAATAGAGTATCTGCCGCAGTTCTATCGGTTACTTCTGTTGCAAGGTTGGTGGTTAATGCCGCATCTGATGCAGTTCTATCAGTAACTTCTGTTGCGAGATTGGTAGTTAATACCGCATCCGCCGCAGTTCTATCGGTAACTTCTGTTGCAAGATTAGTAGTTAATACCGCATCTGCCGCAATTCTATCGGTTACTTCTGTTGCAAGGTTGGTGGTTAATGCCGCATCTGATGCAGTTCTATCGGTAACTTCTGTTGCGAGATTGGTAGTTAATACCGCATCCGCCGCAGTTCTATCGGTAACTTCTGTTGCAAGATTAGTAGTTAATACCGCATCTGCCGCAATTCTATCGGTTACTTCTGTTGCAAGATTGGTAGTTAATACCGCATCCGCCGCAGTTCTATCGGTTACTTCTGTTGCAAGGTTAGTGGTTAATACCGCATCTGCCGCAGTTCTATCGGTTACTTCTGTTGCAAGATTAGTGGTTAACGTATTAACTGCGGAATCTACATATGATATATCTGACTTAGTACCAATTAAGGTAGTCATGGTAGTCACATGATTTGCATCATCGCCAAGAGCTGCTGCTAACTCATTTAATGTATCTAACGTTTCTGGAGCAGATCCAATTAAATCCGATATTGAACTATCTACATACGTAGTATCAGCCTTTAAATCTAATGCGGTATTAATTGTATTCTGTAAAGCAGCATCTGCCGCAATTCTATCGGTTACTTCTGTTGCAAGATTAGTAGTTAATACGGCATCTGCCGCAGTTCTGTCTGTAACTTCTGTTGCTAAATTAGTTGTTAATACGGCATCTGCCGCAGTTCTATCTGTTACTTCTGTTGCAAGATTAGTAGTTAATACGGCATCTGCCGCAGTTCTATCGGTTATTTCTGTTGCAAGATTAGTAGTTAATAGAGTATCTACCGCAGTTCTATCGGATACTTCTGTTGCAAGATTATTAGTTAATACCGCGTCTGCCGCAATTCTATCGGATACTTCTGTTGCAAGATTATTAGTTAATACCGCGTCTGCCGCAATTCTATCGGATACTTCTGTTGCAAGATTAGTAGTTAATACCGCATCTGCCGCAGTTCTATCGGATACTTCTGTTGCAAGATTAGTAGTTAATACCGCATCTGCCGCAGTTCTATCTGTAACTTCTGTTGATATATTATCATTAATAGAAGTAATTAATATATTTAATTCATAAGAATTGACAATATTACGTATAATTGTAACATTATCAATTATTTCTGAATATTTTATTACTTGTTCTGTACTATTATACCATAATCTTTGCGATAATGGATCAATAGGGTCAGATACTAATGATTCTATAGATAAGTTTTCGATATAAGAATTATCAGATAAACTCAATCCATGAAATTTTATAAAATTTGTCATTATGTGTTCCGTTTTACCTATTAACAGTAATATTTAGGTTATAAATAAAATTAAATGGAACTCTGGTTATATAATGTTTCTCCGTTAAAAACTACTTCAACATATCCTGTTATACTTTCTGTTAAAAATACAGTAAAAGTATTGACATCAGATTTTACCACCTTTGCAAAAAATCTATTATCATCAGAATCAAATAATTCTGATTGAAAGGATGTTGTATTTTTATTATGATTTATCACCCACTCATTAGATGGTGTTATTATATCATATCGATTGATATTAACCATGGGTTTAGTATTTAAATCACTATAACTTGCAGTTGTAGCTACTGACGCTAATTCTAAATTATTTTTAGCGTCAGTAATATTGGAAGAACCAGTACCACCATGCTCTAACCCTATAACATCATCATCTTGATATTCTGATAATCCTATAGAATTCCCAGTTACATCATCGATTACTTTAATAGGTATTATAATGTTCATAATATATTATTCAGTAATAAATCCAATAGTATCTTGAACACCATATCCACTAACTAAAAATAATATTCTCATACCATTCCCGTAAGGTCGTGTAGATGCTAATCCTTTATAAATTCTTTGTTTATTATCACCATATCTAACAGAATCTGTATAAGAATCCTCATTAATAGCACCAGCATCGGTAAATGCAAACATATCTAATTCAGAAGTTCCATAAATTACTCTTTGATTTGATATTCTAGTTGCAAAATTTATAATAAGTTTCCCATCATCAGTAAATGATAACTGTTCTAACGGATTAATAATTGAATGCGAATCTATAGTATCTATTCCAGCATATAAATGTCTATCCCATGGTTTAACAATATCAGTTTCCCTTATTACAAATCGTTTAAATCTAGATTGCATATCTATATCTATTTCTGGATTCTCTGAATTTGATTTTTCAGTTATCCAGAAATCTGTAACTATTTCACCAGAACGATTATATATTCCACGATTAGTAATACTATTATCTACATTAATACCAGTTTGTGTACCACTTGACCAAGTAAAATATGGTTTAAAATCCGACCATAATAAGTTAGGTTTACTTGACATATAAACACAATGAAGCGGTTGAGAAGCACTCGCAAAATCAGGTTCTCCCGTTGATTGATCGACATGTCGTTGTATCACAAACCAAGCAAAATCATCATCCTTGTCAGTTGACCCTTGATCACTTATATATAAAGATATACCATGATTTAATATAGTTAAATGGTAGTTCATTGGATATTGACCAACAAACTCATCATGAGTTCTACCACTCCGTTTAAACCAACCTTTACTCATACGTTCATTTTCAGTATTATATTTCAAATCTTCTAATAATTCATGAGATGATCCTGTCATCCATGAATTTTCCCATTTATATTCACCATCTTCAAGAAGTCCTTGTTTATAATCAAAGGTAATCCCCTTAGTAGTATATGATACTGTTTCTTTACGAGTTATATTAGTAGTATTTTGAAAAATATAACTACGTTTCATAGTAGATATGTTATCAGATGACCAATCAATACCACGCCAACCAACACGTGCATCATTAATGTTTATTAATGATTTTATATTGTTGTTGTTAATATCTCTATTCGTTAAACTATCAATCACATGAGATTGCGATTTACTATAATTAAAAAATTGTGGACGTATAGTTCCAAGATATCCAGATGGACGAACAATACGCACTTCTGTTTCTGATCCAGTTTTAGGAGTAATACCTTGTACTGACCCGTCCGATTTTAATTGATATTTTGTTGCTATATTCACTTGTAAATATGTAAACTCTTTAGTAATATTCTTAATATTAAATGATTTATTAGAATTAAATAATATATCTTTATGCGAATCATGTATTAGTGCCGATGTATCCGTAACTTCTTCTCCGTCTACAACATCAAACCGAATTCTAAATCCTTGTTCCCCATCTAAACCAGATAAAGAATTACTAGGATCACTTTCCAACAAAATAGGACCCATAGAAAAATCAGTTATTTTCTTAAAACTAAAAAAATCACAAAAAGAATTCCAATGTGAATACCCCTTCCAAACACCAATATTATTCACATTATTTGCCGCCTGACGAAGTGATGGGTGATTTCCTTGTATAAATGACCTAAATCCTTCAAATGGACCCTTAGCTCTACTTGGATGTGGTTGTTGTAATACATGTTGTTTATAACTAACTGGATATCTACAACTAATCCTATTATATACCATTATTGGAGATTCTAACGGGGAATAATAATGTCCTGTCGATGCAATTGGCGAATTTGCTAATGTTCCTAAATCTACTGCATATGGAAATTCAATTTGAATCTGATCTTCTCCACTAATAACATATGGTAATACTTCTTGATATCCATTAGTTAATGGGTCATCTATACGATCCTCTCTAGGAAAAAATTCTAGGGCAACCTCAAAATTTGGACTTTTAAATGAAGCACTGACACCCGCAGTGCCGATACCCTCAATATCACTTACTAATATTCCGTTGTAATCAATACCATATGTAACTTTACCATTATTACGTCCAACTTTAAATATACCTTGGTCATCAGTTGTATATGTTTCATTATCACCTAAAATACTATCGGAATTGTAATTCTCAATTATATCAGCGTCTAGACTTAAATGAGTATTCCAATAGTTCGATGGAATATTTAAAAATCCATAATCATTTGGTGCTCTATTTGAACGAACCATATATGCACTAGAAGTTGATTTATATTCTATTATTATAAATGGACCATTAATTCGAACATTCATATAATCTCTAATGTATGATTCAGATTCTAATGTGTTTTTAATTGCAATTAACATTTCTATTAAGGATAAATTATCATCAGCAATGAACCGTACACTCAAGGTTATGCCATCTGTATCTATCCATGGAGTATCTAACGTTTCATTTACTAATCCAGTAAAAGTGAATTCTAACGACTCTCCACCTGTGATACCATTAATATTAATATTAGTTGTTACAGGATTACCCTCTACGGTTGTAGTTATAGACGCTCTATCAAAAGGACCTAACCGTATTCCAGGCACATACCCATTAATATAAGTAGGAAGGTCTGTGGTATTAGTCCATGTTGACAAACTACCATAAATAATTTTTTTATTTCTTGTTAGATAATCATTAACTTTCGATGTTAACACCGCATTGGTTGGAACACCGCTAACAGTGTTAAAAGAATATCTCACTGGTGAAAATCTTGGAACAATATCATCTGGTACAAATCCACCAAGTGAAGGTGCATATACAGATTGTCTAGTGCCATTTTCTGGAGACAAAAGAACATCAGAATGACATGTTATTGATTCTATTATTATATCTATTAATTCTGTGTTAATAAATAATTCCCAATTACCAGTATTAGCATCTACTTCATTATGCATATTAATATTACTTGACCAATTAGGACTTAACATTACGGTTTCTACAATAGTATCCATAACCTCACTTAATGTTGTAGGATACTCCACATTTATTTGAATAATTACAGGTTCTTTTCTTAAAAACTTTTGATCTGGTGACTCCTGAACAAACGAAATATTAAAATATCCAGACTGATCAATATTATTATCAACAAAATTACTAAAATCGTGTGACCAATGTTCTAACGTTCCGTTAGTCCCGATACCAAGATATTTAAATTTGGGATTATTAGAAGTTATATTAATAGCTGAATCTATTTCATTAGATTTTTCAATAGTAAATAAACCAGCAGCAGTATTTGCGAAATTTGTATTTAATAATTCCTCAAATAGGTCATCAACCAACGGTTGTGTCAATGTGTCTTTAACATGGACTTTTACTCTAGTACTATATTGATCATTATCAATAACATCTATAGACTGGAAATTAAAAACATAAACATCACCCAGTTGCAACCCTTCTGTTTGTGTTGGATTAGTATCCCCACTTAATCCAAGAGTAAATATTGTTTCTTGATTAACATCCTCAACTACACCTGGAGTGAAAAAGTTACTTTCATGTTCGCCGATAAGATAAAAATCATGAAAGACGTTTCCGCTTGCATTACTATATGTTTTATATTTGTGAAGATTTTGAAATATAATGCTGTCGTTAATACGAGTATCATATGAGACTGGACCCATCCGCACTCCACGGTCTGTATTTGTAATACATTTTAATATTTTCGCATATTCATTTTTATACACTTCAAAACCAACGTCTCCTATTCCATGATAACCAGGATTCCAATTAAACACACCACCCTTTGTGTCATAATGAGATGGGTCGCTTCCAGGAACAGAAAAATAACGACCATTGATAGGACGATTCTTATTACCACTTTCTGAATCATATGTATAAGCTGTACCAGTTTTATGAAGACTATTTGTCAATGGATATGGATTTAAATATGAAAATAATTCTGTATTTGGACCAAATTCTTTAATCGAGCCATAATATTCACGATTTCCGTCAGTTTCACCAGTATTAGTCCCATTGAGAGACGCTACCGCGGGATCTGTCCAATGCCCAAGTCTAGATGACAAGTCGTTTAATTCTTCATAACGATTTTTCCATATATTATCATCCATATACCATACTGACCCAAATAAATCTTCTAATGGTGGTGATGCTGGAGACTCTTGCCATGTTTTTTGATAATGTTCTGGATATTTTTTAACTTCATCATAAGTATTGATGTCGTATTGTTCTACTCTATCTAAATTCCATATATGACTATTTCCAAAAGTATCACGTAACGTATGAGACCCATCAGATGTACGTCCAACCGCATTTTGACGACATTGTGGATATTCATTAGAAATATAACTATGCCACTTATAGTTACTTTTTGATAAACTAGGATGATTTGCAAGTTTATTATAATATATATTAGTAAATTCTATAAATGCAATTGCTGTCTCAGGGTCTGCCAATTCAATCACAATTCCTGAGTCATTCAGAAAACTCAACGATCCATTTGATAGATAATCAAATGTCCCAGTAGTATACATCCACATCTCACTACGTTCTTCTGATGGTTTTTGTTTACCTTCTTCTATACCCTCCCACTTTGCAACTGCTATAACATCTTCTAAGTCAATTCTGACGGTGATATTTAATGAATTAGTAACATTACCATTGGTATCGTGTGACGCGTCAATAGCTGCCACCTCTATAACTTTTTGATCCACATTATAAGAATTCGATTTTCCGATTGCCGGATGAGTGATATCATGTGTTTGTGCTTCAGCAACAACATCAGCAGAAGTGTATGTTACCACAGTATCGATTGCCGGAAAAGTACTAACATCTAAACTAAATTCAGTATCTACTAATTTAGTATTTAATAGTTTAATTAAATATTCTAAACTGGACCACCCAGTATCAGATGTTACAGTAACTTGGATTGGCGCTTTGGTGTCAACAGTTGATGGTGGGGTATAATTACAAGTCTGAATATTTAAACTAGCAAAGTCACTAAAAAAGATATCAGGTATTGAAAATCGTGCCATATTAGATGATTCGTTATATATAGTATCAATAAATACTGGGTCTAACGAAGTGTTTGGTGTCCACCAAATTCCTTGTGGTGCATGGGTGGTAAGACCTCTATGATCCCATGGTTTTATGCCATAAGCACCTTTACCAATCTGATTAACATTTGTGTCATAATTATAACACATAAATTCGTGTATATATTTATCAAGTTGATCTCCGGTTAAAGTTATTTTAGTAATCACAGGTCCAACATCATTGAATCCATTATTAAGTAAATCAGTAGATAACTGTGGGAGTACCGCTTTATGGGTATCACCGTTTTGATGGAACTCATCTAATTGTAAAAAATCCTTTCTAAATATAGAAACTGACATATAATAACTCCTGAAAATTTGTTTGTATTTATGTATATATTTATAAAATATATAATTTATTGTATTACAAATGATATATTATCTTGTTCTCCATTATGTTTCCAAAACCTTAATGTGGAACTAATTAAAACATTACCATCAAATGTGCTTATTAGATTGATATCATCCACATCATTATTTTTTCGTTTAAATGGTATGAAATGTCCCAAATTTAATAATGAAGGTTTATATTTTCCCGTTTGTTTATCTAACATTAACCCTGTAGGATGTGTATCATTTAATACATTATTATCATGACCATCATATGAAAAATTATTTAAAATTGATGATATATTATTAATATCATTAATTCTATCGGATATTTCTGTTGCAAGATTAGTAGTTAATATCGCATCAGATGCGATTCTATCGGATACTTCTGTTGTAAGATTGGTAGTTAATAAAGTATCAGCGGCGGATCTATCTGTTGTTTCTGTTGCGAGGTTAGTAGTTAACACCACATCAGATGCAACCCTATCTGTTGTTTCTGTTGCAAGATTAGTAGATACTACATCTAACTGATCCTTAATATCAACTGCATTGCCCAACGAAATTGCAATTTTTTGTAATGTATTTAGTTCGGGAACTACTCCATCTAATAAATTATCTACCTGACCTTGTACTATATCTAATATTTGTTGAGAATTCCCAACCTGTGAATCAATACCATCCACTTTGGTGTTTAATGCTAATAAATCTGATACTGTAATATCATATTGTGATTTAAAATCAACAGTATCGCCTAGTGATGTTGCAATCTCTTTAAGTGTATCTAACTCCGGAATAACTCCATCTAATAATAAATCTATATTATCTTGTACTTTATTTAATATAGAACCACTTATACTAACATCACCTTCTATTATATCTAATCGTCCAATTAATGTTATAATATTATTTGTTAATAATGTGTCAGCAACCCCCCTATTAATGGTTTCTGTTGATAAATTATTAGATATTATATCTATCTGACTCTTTATATCAACAGAATCTCCCAATGATGTTGCAATCTCTTTAAGTGTATCTAACTCCGGAATAACTCCATCTAATAATAAATCTATATTATCTTGTACTTTATTTAATATAGAACCACTTATACTAGCATCACCTTCTATTATATCTAACCTATCAGTTATATCTACAACATCTATATCTAAACTTAATGTCCCATCATTATAAGTAGTTACAAACCTATTATTAAATATAAATGATGCAACATCATCAAATCCATCAGCAGTATAATATTTACTTTTAGTTAGATTAGCAATTTCTTTCCATGTATTATTATAAGAATAATATAATTTACCATTTTGATTATCTAATGATAATCTTGATGGTGTTGGTTCTTCAAATTCATTAAATGAATTATATTCAGTATATTGTATCACTTCTAATGAAATTCTTGCACCAGCCCTGGACGTACCACCAGTACCACCGCTAATTACTGGTATAAAATCATCATCAGTAAATTCTGCCAATATTACATCACCATTGGTTTGATATACACCTTTAAGTGGTCTTACTTGTTCATACCCTGTGGTCATTTTTTAATCTCCAACAAAAACATTATTACTCCCATTTATAATAACAGAACCACATGAAATAGCATCTCCAATTCGTCCTGCACGTCTCCCATTAACAAATACACTATTAGAACCATCATCTAACACACCACCATGACAATGTTTTCCACAACAATGACTTTCCCACGTATCACCATATCTATGCCAACCCAATCCATTAACTAATACATTATATGATGCAGACGTGTTAATTCTTGGTGGAAAACAACCATGACCACTACACCTATCTCCAAGTCTACTTGCCCCGAACATATCTACTCCATCTTTTCTCTCCTACTACAGTATCAGGAGAATAAAATACTTCCTCTGTAACTTCTACCCCGTTTATTATAAATGGAGATATATCTTCTGCATATTCTAACGCACCTTGATCTGTGTTTGATATTAATGATTTATTATATGATTTATATATATCTTTACTGACCAAATGATTCATATCAGTGCCAAGATTGACCATATAATTTTCTTCAGATAAATTAGAAACAGCATTCATTATTTTTTCATTGTTAGAATCATCATCAAATTTAAAATGATCATCATCTCTTTTTGATTGTATCCAATCTTCTCTAGAAACTCCATCTGGTATATTCTCCGACTCATATAAAAATAAATCACGGTCATATGTATAATTTTTTCTAATAGGAAAATAAATATCTAACATTTTAACAACACCACGATTTGCACCAAAATCAACCGAAGATAATAAAAATTCCATATCATTAGCTAACTTGATATATTTTTTAAAATATATTGGAATAGTGGATGTTTCAGTCTTAGTATATACATCAACCCCATATGTATTATCTATTTCTATATTGTACGAAGTAGTTACCTGTGTATATGAGCTCATAAATACCCCACCACTTAATTCACTAACTTGGTATCTATCTATTATTACATTTTCCGACCCATTACCAGTATCAATTGTTACTGAATACCTACCTATATATTTAGTAATTATACCACTAACATAATCCTGATAAACTTTGGTATCAATACTTAAAGTATCACCGAAAGAAATCCCATCTGGTACTATTATATCAATAATTATGCTCGTTTTATTGTTACCTTTAAATCTTACTTTAAAGGTATTGATATTATTAATATTATCCATGTTTGGATAGTCGACAACATGTTGTTCTATATTATCAAATACAGTAAACGGTTTAGGATTTCTTTCCTTTTCTAAATGTAATTCTAATGTATATTTATCCTTTGATATGTTAATATCACCATTATCCATTAAATAATTATTATTTATAACCCATTGTTCTAATTTATATTTCTTAATAAAATCTTCATTTAAAGATAATCTACCCGTAATTGTATAATTTTCAATTTTTAAAGTTTCTGGTAATCTGCCATATATGTTTTGATCTAATATCTCAAAATTAAAATTATATCTAGTTTCCTCATTACGATTCAATTCCCAATCAATTTCATCAAACTCCATAATCATATTTTCATCTGAATCGACACCACTAACTATTTGTTTTTCTATCCAAGCATTTTTTGATATCTTATTATTAGATATTATAATATCATTTAAAGTGTTATAATTGTATTTATTATATATGATATTAGTAGAATTAAACGAAACATTTGACTTCAATGGACCGATACAATCATGACCGGCGTGTTGAGAACCACCATGTTTAGGAATACTGTGTATAGAAGTCGGTTTATAATGTGAAAAATTAACAAATTTAGTTGACAATGCACCCAAATGAGATGTTACCATGAAATTATTAAACGAATACTCATACCGATTAACAACCAAATATCTCCCAGATCTAAACACAGATGAAGTATCATCTGTAAATACTTCATGATGTTGATGGAATTTTTCAGATAGTGGCTGATACTTAAATATCCTAGTATCTGGAACAACTACTTTAGTGCGTATATATTGTTGATCTTGAATATAACAAGTATCATCAACAGACACTTCATCCATACTAAAAAATTTACTATTAGAAACATTAGCCAAATCAACATAAAAAACTTTATGTTTATATGTCGGAACTCCACCCTTAACATATGCCGGAAATATATTAAATTCAATATCTAAAGTATTCTTATAAAATATTTTAAAATCCGAAAATGTACTATTTGGGATTACTTTATCAAATGAACTGTTAACATATCCAGTATCAGATGCATATATATCACAACCACCATGATAAAACTCTCCAACATCAGACGGTTTAATAATATCAATTTCATAAGAAGTGGAAATGTCTGATGATTCTAACACATCAAACGCATAATTATTTGTTCCAATATCTTCATTAGACATTATATTAATATTAAATGGATTTAATATTAATGTTAATGGTTTGGTTATTACAAATTCTGGCAAATAATTATATTGAATATAAGATAAATTCGGAAAACTGGTATCATATATTAGTTTTAACTTCTTATAATCATTAGCACGCGATATCTCTAATGCTTGAGATGATATAATATTCTTATAATCATTAGCACGCGATATCTCTAATGCAGGGGATGATAGTATATTCTTATAATCATTAGCACGCGATATCTCTAATGCAGGGGATGATAGTATATTCTTATAATCATTAGCACGCGATATCTCTAATGCAGGGGATGATAGTATATTCTTATAATCATTAGCACGCGATATCTCTAATGCTTGAGATAATAGTATATTCTTATAATCATTAGCACGTGATATCTCTAACGATTGAGATAATAGTATATTATTATAATCATTAGCACGTGATATCTCTAATGACGGTGATGATGATATATTATTATAATCTATATTACGTGAAAGTTCAAATGCAAATAGAGATACTATGTTGTTATAATCAAAGTTATTTGATAGTTCAAATATCGATGAAAATAATATATTATTATAATCTATATTGTCAATTAAATTCTTATCATTTGTTAAAAGAGTTGGTTTTTGACTAGATCTAGAAAATTGTAAATTTTTATCAGCTTTGAAGTTATATCTATCAAAAAAGTTATTAAGATATAAATTATTTACTTTGGGAGGACCATATTCATATAAAATGCTAGAGACATTTGGAAATGATTTATCATTATATAATTGCAATGAACCATTATACGATGTCAGAGGGTAATAATTTTCTATTAATAACTTAAATTCAGTTATAGATTCAATAAAACTCACATACTCTATATTAATAAAATCAATGCTATCAAAAACAAACCGACTTTTAGTAGCAGTTGTTGTTTTTAATAATACATTATTACTTGTTATTAACTGAGGCATTAATTACCCTCTCATATTAAAATTAGATGAATCCCTGCCAATAAATGGTCCTATATATTTATTATTAATAAGTTTAGGTCTATTTAAGAAAAATGCACTTTTTCCATCTCTCATTATAATAACACCCAATTCTTCTGAATCCAAATTTACAGGAGATAAATCTGCATTTGAAGAACTTTCATCTAAAATATCCCCAGACGATATTTTAGATACAGAGTGTGGTATACTCGATGGATCTTGCGACTGAATATTTGATGTCAAATTATCTAATCGTAAATCTTCAGCTGTTAATGATTTACTTAATGACTCCCCATGTTGAAACTTATTAGAAATATTACTACTAATATTTTCATTAACATCATCACCTGACGACTTTATATCACCTGATGCATCACCAACATCATCACCTGACGACTTTATATCACCTGATGTATCACCAACATCATCACCTGACGACTTTATATCACCTGATGTATCACCAACATCATCACCTGACGACTTTATATCACCTGATGCATCACCAACATCATCACCTGACGACTTTATATCACCTGATGCATCACCAACATCATCACCTGACGACTTTAATAACTTTAATAATTCCTGTATCAACTCACTAGATGATTTTGTATCACCCGGTGCATCACCAACATCATCACCTGATGACTTTATATCACCCGATGTATCACCAACATCATCACCTGACGATTTTAATAACTTTAATAATTCCTGTATCAACTCACTAGATGATTTTGTATCACCCGGTGCATCACCAACATCATCACCTGACGACTTTATATCACCCGATGCATCACCAACATCATCACCTGACGACTTTATATCACCCGATGCATCACCAACATCGTCTATAGAAGTTGAAGTACTCTTCAATAAATTCTTAATAAGTTCTTCAATTGTATTAACATCTCGTATCTCATTAATTATATCTGATATTAATTGTTTAACAGAACTTAATGATTCTACTGATACTTCATCTGATACATTTAATAACTTTAATAGTTCCTGTATCAACTCACCAGATGATTTAACAGAACTTAATGATTCTACCGACACCTCATCCGATACATTTAATAACTTTAATAGTTCCTGTATCAACTCACCAGATGATTTAACAGAACTTAATGATTCTACCGACACCTCATCCGATACATTTAATAACTTTAATAGTTCCTGTATCAACTCACTTGATGACTTGACAGAACTTAATGATTCTACTAAAGTTTCATCTGATACATTTAATAACTTTAATAGTTCCTGTATCAACTCACCAGATGACTTGACAGAACTCAATGATTCAGTAGATACCTCATCCGATACATTTAATAACTTTAATAGTTCCTGTATCAACTCACCAGATGACTTGACAGAACTCAATGATTCAGTAGATACCTCATCCGATACATTTAATAACTTCAACAGTTCCTGTATCAACTCACCAGATGACTTGACAGAACTTAATGATTCAGTAGATACCTCATCTGATACATTTAATAACTTTAATAGTTCCTGTATCAATTCACCAGATGATTTGACAGAACTTAATGATTCTACTGAAGTTTCATCCGATACATTTAATAACTTTAATAGTTCCTGTATCAACTCACTAGATGATTTAACAGAACTCAATGATTCTATTGATACTTCATCTGATACATTTAGTAACTTCAATAGTTCCTGTATCAATTCACTAGATGATTTAACAGAACTCAATGATTCTACCGACACCTCATCCGATACATTTAATAACTTTAATAATTCCTGTATCAATTCACTAGATGATTTAACAGAACTTAATGATTCTACTGATACTTCATCCGATACATTTAATAACTTTAATAATTCCTGTATCAATTCACTTGACGATTTAACAGCACTTAATGATTCTACCGATACTTCATCCGATACATTTAGTAACTTCAATAGTTCCTGTATCAACTCACTAGATGATTTAACAGAACTCAATGATTCTACCGACACCTCATCCGATACATTTAATAACTTTAATAATTCCTGTATCAACTCACTTGATGATTTAACAGAACTTAATGATTCTACTGATACTTCATCCGATACATTTAATAACTTTAATAATTCTTGGATCAATGCACTTGATGACTTGACATCACTTAATGATTCTACTGATACCTCATCTGATACATTTAATAACTTCAATAGTTCCTGTATCAACTCACTTGATGATTTAACAGCACTTAATGATTCAGTAGATACCTCATCTGATACATTTAATAACTTTAATAGTTCCTGTATCAACTCCCTTGATGATTTAACAGCACTTAATGATTCTACTGAAGTTTCATCCGATACATTTAATAACTTTAATAGTTCCTGTATCAATGCACCAGATGACTTGACCGTACTTAATGATTCTACCGACACCTCATCTGATACATTTAATAACTTTAATAATTCTTGGATCAACTCACCAGATGACTTGACCGTACTTAATGATTCTACCGACACCTCATCTGATACATTTAATAACTTTAATAATTCTTGGATCAACTCACCAGATGACTTGACCGTACTTAATGATTCTACTGACACCTCATCTGATACATTTAATAACTTTAATAATTCCTGTATCAATTCACTTGACGATTTAACAGCACTTAATGATTCTACCGATACTTCATCCGATACATTTAATAACTTTAATAGTTCCTTTATCAATTCACTTGACGATTTAACAGCACTTAATGATTCTACCGATACTTCATCCGATACATTTAATAACTTTAATAGTTCCTTTATCAATTCACCAGATGATTTAACAGAACTTAATGATTCTACTGATACTTCATCCGATACATTTAATAACTTCAATAGTTCCTGTATCAATTCACTAGATGACTTGACAGAACTCAACGATTCTACTGAAGTTTCATCCGATACATTTAACAACTTCAACAGTTCCTGTATCAATTCACTTGATGACTTGACCGTACTTAATGATTCAGTAGATACCTCATCCGATACATTTAATAACTTCAATAATTCCTGTATCAATTCACTTGATGACTTGACCGTACTTAATGATTCAGTAGATACCTCATCCGATACATTTAATAACTTCAATAGTTCCTGTATCAATTCACTTGATGACTTGACCGTACTTAATGATTCAGTAGATACCTCATCTGATACATTTAATAACTTTAATAATTCTTGGATCAATGCACTTGATGACTTGACATCACTTAATGATTCTACTGATACCTCATCTGATACATTTAATAACTTCAATAGTTCCTGTATCAATTCACTAGATGATTTAACAGAACTCAATGATTCTACTGAAGTTTCATCCGATACATTTAATAACTTTAATAATTCCTGTATTAACTCACTAGATGACTTGACAGAACTTAATGATTCTATTGATACTTCATCTGATACATTTAATAACTTTAATAGTTCCTGTATCAATGCACCAGATGACTTGACCGTACTTAATGATTCTACCGACACCTCATCTGATACATTTAATAACTTTAATAGTTCCTGTATCAACTCACCAGATGACTTGATCGTACTCAATGATTCTACTGATACTTCATCCGATACATTTAATAACTTCAATAATTCCTGTATCAATGCACTAGATGACTTGACCGTACTCAATGATTCTACTGAAGTTTCATCTGATACATTTAGTAACTTCAATAGTTCCTGTATCAATTCACTAGATGACTTGACAGACCTTAATGATTCTATTGATACTTCATCTGATACATTTAATAACTTTAATAATTCCTGTATCAATGCACTAGATGACTTGACCGTACTCAATGATTCTACTGAAGTTTCATCTGATACATTTAATAACTTTAATAATTCCTGTATCAATGCACTAGATGACTTGACCGTACTCAATGATTCTACTGAAGTTTCATCTGATACATTTAGTAACTTCAATAGTTCCTGTATCAATTCACTAGATGACTTGACAGACCTTAATGATTCTATTGATACTTCATCTGATACATTTAATAACTTTAATAATTCCTGTATCAATGCACTAGATGACTTAACAGAACTCAATGATTCTACTGATACTTCATCCGATACATTTAATAACTTTAATAATTCCTGTATTAACTCACTTGACGACTTGACAGCACTCAATGATTCTACTGAAGTTTCATCCGATACATTTAATAACTTCAATAATTCCTGTATCAATGCACTAGATGATTTAACAGAACTCAATGATTCTATTGATACTTCATCCGATACATTTAATAACTTCAATAGTTCCTGTATCAATTCACCAGATGATTTAACAGCACTTAATGATTCTACTGAAGTTTCATCCGATACATTTAGTAACTTTAATAGTTCCTGTATCAATTCACTTGATGATTTAACAGAACTCAATGATTCTACTGATACTTCATCCGATACATTTAATAACTTTAATAATTCCTGTATTAACTCACTAGATGACTTGACAGAACTTAATGATTCAGTAGATACCTCATCTGATACATTTAATAACTTCAATAGTTCCTGTATCAATTCACTTGATGATTTAACAGAACTCAATGATTCTACCGACACCTCATCCGATACATTTAATAACTTCAACAGTTCCTGTATCAATTCACCAGATGACTTGACCGTACTTAATGATTCTACTGAAGTTTCATCCGATACATTTAATAACTTTAATAATTCCTGTATTAACTCACTAGATGACTTGACAGAACTTAATGATTCTATTGATACTTCATCTGATACATTTAATAACTTCAATAGTTCCTGTATCAATTCACTAGATGATTTGACAGAACTCAATGATTCTACTGAAGTTTCATCTGATACATTTAATAACTTCAACAGTTCCTGTATCAATTCACTTGATGGCTTGACCGTACTTAATGATTCTACTGAAGTTTCATCCGATACATTTAATAACTTCAATAGTTCCTGTATCAATTCACTAGATGATTTAACAGAACTCAACGATTCTACTGAAGTTTCATCTGATACATTTAATAACTTTAATAGTTCCTGTATCAACTCACTAGATGATTTAACAGAACTCAACGATTCTACTGAAGTTTCATCCGATACATTTAATAACTTCAATAGTTCCTGTATCAATTCACTAGATGATTTAACAGAACTCAACGATTCTACTGAAGTTTCATCTGATACATTTAATAACTTCAACAGTTCCTGTATCAATTCACTTGATGGCTTGACCGTACTTAATGATTCTACTGATACTTCATCTGATACATTTAATAACTTTAATAGTTCCTGTATCAATTCACTAGATGATTTAACAGAACTCAACGATTCTACTGAAGTTTCATCTGATACATTTAATAACTTCAACAGTTCCTGTATCAATTCACTTGATGGCTTGACCGTACTTA
>Ga0257121_1000439_pt1 | contig 35310 bp, 40 predicted proteins | sample SI106_100metaG_FD_190180 | JGI IMG/M metagenome (GOLD analysis project Ga0257121, IMG submission 190180) | Marine microbial communities from Saanich Inlet, British Columbia, Canada - SI106_100 | ecosystem: Environmental > Aquatic > Marine > Inlet | place: Canada: British Columbia | collected...
TTTTGCTACTTTCTTTTTGGCTGCAGTCTTTTTAGCTGGTTTTCTTTTTGCTACTTTCTTTTTGGCTGCAGTCTTTTTAGCTGGTTTTCTTTTTGCTACTTTCTTTTTGGCTGCAGTCTTTTTAGCTAGTTTTCTTTTTGCTACTTTCTTTTTGGCTGCCCTTCTCGCAGTTGCTTTTCTTGCAGCTGCCTTCTTTTTTGCTTCAAGTTTCTTTAACAAAAGTTCTTTGAGTTTAGTTGATGCTTTATCCAATAATTTTTTTGAAGTTGTTTCAATTTTGAGTTGTTTTTCTAACTCTTTAACAAATTTTTCAGCAGCCTTATGACTTGTAGATACAGTGTCACGTAAGGAGGGTTTAGATTTTGTTTGTTTTTGAATTTTAGTGCTAATTTTTGATTTAATATCAGAAAATTCAGATACATCATTTGCAATTTTTTTGGCTGTTTTTTGTCTACTTTTGATTTCAAAAATTAATTCTTGAATATGTCCATTTAGTGACTGTAATCTACTCTCAGCACGTTGTTTTTCCTCAGGATTTTCAGAAAATTCTATTTCTTGTTGAGCTTGTTCTATTTCCTCTTTTTCTCGAGTAATCCGATCTTCTGCAGATTTTACTAATCTCTCAATACTTTCCAATTGAGAATTTTTTTGATTTAGAACACCTGAAACATCAGAAACATCCTCTCGTTCTGATTCTATTTTTTTATCAATTGAATTCAAACCAGATGCAGAACGTCTTTCAGCTGAACGTACTTCCTTTAGTTGTTTTTCAGCTCTTTTTCTGAGTTTTGTTGCTTCTTGTTTCTTTTGTCGTAATTGAATTACTACTTTTTCTAATGATGCCAATAATGTAATCAGGATAAGAGAGTCGGTTAAGTTGTTAATATGATCAGGATTTGACTTGCAAGTTAAGAAAATTAACCATCATTGATCGCAAAAACCATTTTTTTAAAAAATATTAGTCAAAAGGTTTCATGGAAACTATGGATTTCCATCCAAAAGAATTACCAATATCAAAAACATATGATCTAAAAAATGAAAAAGATGCAACAAATGCAGTTGAAGATATGGTAAATATTGGATTTGAGGGAAAAAGAGAAGGGTTCAAAGTTTTGATGCCAAAAGAATCAAAACTTGCTAAAAGAATAGGGTATACGGTAACTACTGGAATAACACATGGACTCAGACAAAAAAATAAAAATAGAGATATCAAATATTGGACATATCACCATGATGATGAACACTATGCGATTGTTTTGATTAATAATTCAGCATTATCTGAATTAGGTTTTTGATTTACCAAAATATTGATAAAGTTTAGTTCTCTTTGCCATAACTCCTGCAAGCATTATCCCAATTATAGAACCACCAATTACATCCATTGGGAAATGTTGTAAAACATAGACTCGGCTAAGAGAAATCATTACAGGGTATAGAAACATCAAATATGCACCTCGAGGAAATCGCTCAGATAGAGCATATCCAAAAATAATTGCAAATATCATGGATCTTGCTGCATGTCCAGAAGGAAATGATGCATCATATCCACCCTCACAAAACAATGCAAAGGTATCTTGACTGATTGGTACTGGGAAAGGAGTACCTTCATACTCAAAATCAGGTCTGTCACGGTCAACTCCACATTTGATATATCCTGTAAGTAGAGTAGAAATCACAATTAGAATCATTAGCGTAATACCAATTCTTCTTGTTTTTCGAATAACAAGTATCAAAATTGCAAATGCTAGCATCCATACAGCTTCACCACTTTCAGTCACGTATTGCATTATTAGATCAAGTGTAGAATTTCCAACATTTTCAGAAAAAAAGGAGATTACACCTTGATCAAAGCTTTCAGTTATTCCAAAATACACTAACGCAGTAATTATCAAAAAGAAAATCGTGAGTAATACAAATGACCGTGATCTAATATCAAAAATCCAATTTTGCAATTAAATGAACCTCAAGTACGTGTCTTTTAATTTTTGTCACTAGATAAGTTTTAGAAATCATAGTTTAGATTAATTTTTTGTACAAATAATTCTGATCGGCTTAAAGAATTTAACCAAGGGCATAATAGAAAAGTCGTGAAGGTGCTCACATTAGATGATTTTGACCTAAAAGGTAAAACTGTTTTTTTAAGAGTAGACATGAATTGTCCAATTGATCCAGATACATTAGAAATTTTGGGTACCAAAAGAATTGAGGAAACAATTGAAACTTTAGAATCATTAAAAGATGCTAAAGTTGTTGTTGCATCACATCAAGGAAGAGTTGGCAATAATGACTATACAGGGATGGATAAACATGCAAAAGTTCTTGAAAAATTAATGAATAGAAAAATAAAATATGTAGAAGATACAATTGGCAAAGCTGCACAAGATGCAATTAGAGACTTAGATGATGGAGATATTCTAGTTTTAGATAATCTCAGATTATGTGCAGAAGAAAATTATGAGTTTTCACCAGAAAATGCTGCAAAAACAATCATGGTTTCCAGATTATCAAAATTATTTGATCTTTGTGTATTGGATTCATTTCCAAGTGCCCATAGATCACATCCATCAATTATTGGGTTCCCTCAAGTTCTACCTGCATGTGCAGGAAGAATTGTTGAAAGAGAAGTAAGAAATCTAGATGAGATAATGACTGTTGCAAAAGCACCACACGTTATTGTACTTGGAGGCTCAAAAGTTCCAGACAGATTAGAGGCAATCAAACAATTAATTCAAAACGGTCGTGCAGACCATGTTCTATTAACTGGATTAATCGGAAATGTGTTTATGCGAGCTCAAGCCAGAATCAAATCGCCTCTAGGATTAAAAAGAGAAGAAGAGGTAGTAGCAAAAGCACATACTTTGATTGGAGAGTATCCAGATGTTTTTGCCACACCAGTAGATATTGCAATTGACAAAGATGGAGAAAGAGTAGAGATGGATGTAAGAGAGATCAACAAAGGTGATAAAATATTTGATTTGGGTCCAAAAACTATAGAATATTATTCAAAATTAATTTCAGGTGCAGGAACAGTTTTCATCAGCGGACCTGCAGGATTTTTTGAAAAAGAAAATTTCAATTATGGGACTAAAGCATTACTTAATTCAGTTGCAAATTCCATGGCAACAACAATTGTTAGTGGAGGACATTTAACAACTGCACTAAAACAGCAAGGATTAGCAGATAAAATCAATCATATCAGTACTGCAGGAGGAGCACTAGTTCTATACCTGACAGGAGAAAAACTACCAATGATTAAAGCACTTGAAGACGCTGCAACTAGACACAATTCTAAATAGAATATTTACAAGAATAGTTTGGACAAATGCGTTCCTCAGAGGTTCCAAGATATATCTCATGATTACAAGAAGAACATTGAAATTTTTCAACAGGATCAAATAGTTTTAGCCAGATAGTAGTGAAATTCTGTGCGATGTTTCTAGCAAGACCTGAATCACATAATTTGTTGATAAAAGATTCAATGTCATCAACTATCCAAGTAGAATTAACATCACCATTTTCTTTAATTATTTCAAAAATTTCATCATTAGAAAATTTAGAATCTACATCATTGAATTTTTCAAAAATTATTTTTCTTATTTGTAGTTCAATTGGTGTTTTAGGAGTAAAATCACTCATGCTAGTATAGATTGGCAGCCTCATCTTTTAGCTTATCTACATCTTGAGAATCTGTTAGATGCTCACCCATGTAGGTATAAAGTGCAGATTTTACTACCTTGAGGGAAAGTAGTGCACATTTTATTCTGACTGCTTGTAAATGTTCAAGACCCAATTCACTTAGGACATCAGTTTTATCGATTTTTCTTACTTCCTCAAGTGTTTTGCCTTTAGCAATTTCAGTTAAAACAGAAGAGCATGCCATACAAATTGCACAACCTTTTCCATGAAATTTAATATCAGTAACTTTGTCATCGTCAATTTTCATATCAATATCAATACTATCACCACATAGTGGATTGGAATCATGAAAAGTTACATCGTGATCTTTGATTTCTCCAAAGTTGATAGGGTTCCTTGAATAATCAACTATCATTTCATGATAAATATCAGCATTACCAGTCATAACTTGAACACCTTTGCCACTATATTTAATGAGTTGACTAACACATCGATCTCTTCTTTTGTATTGTAAATGTAAAAGCTTGCTCTTGAAGTGGCTGCAACATTTAATCGCTCCATCAATACTTGTGCACAGTGATGTCCAGAACGAACTGCAATTCCTTCCCCATCAATTATTTGAGCAACATCATGAGGATGAACATCTGCAAAATTAAATGATATCACACCACCACGTTTTGAGATATCTTTTGTACCATAGATGTGTAATCCTTTAACTTTCAATAATTGTTCAATGGCATATGTTGTTAATTCAATTTCATGTTGGCGTACATTATCCATTCCAATCTTTGTAAGATAATCAATTGCAGCACCAAACCCTACAACATCTGCAATGTTTGGAGTACCTGCCTCAAATTTGTATGGTAAATCATTCCAAGTAGTCTCATACTTGTGAACTTCTCTAATCATATCTCCACCGCCATGAAATGGGCTCATTGTTTCAAGTACAGATTTTCGTACCCACAAAACTCCAATTCCAGTAGGTCCCAACATTTTATGTCCTGAAAATGCAAAAAAGTCACATCCTAATTTTTCTAAATCAACTTTCATGTGAGGAACTGCTTGAGCACCATCAATTAGAGTTGGAACTCCTGCTGCTTTACATTTTTCAATAATCTTTTCGGCATCAGTAATTGTTCCAAGAACATTTGACATTAAACTAAAGGTGACAAGTTTTACTTTTCCTGTTGCAAGAAGTTTATCAAGATCATCTAAAATTAATTCCCCATTATCATCCATTCCAATGTATTCTAGTTTAGCTTTCTTTTCTTGTGTGAGAAGCTGCCATGGAACAATATTGCTGTGATGCTCATATTCAGTTGTAACAATAATGTCACCTTCTTTGATGTGAGGTCTGCCCCATGCATATGCAACAAGATTAATTGCCTCAGTAGTACCTCTAACAAAAATTATTTCTTGTCGATTTTGTATGTTTATGAAATTTGCAATTTTATCTCGTGTTGCCTCATATGCTTCAGTTGCTTCTTCAGCTAAAGCATAAACTGCTCTGTGAATATTTGCATTGTGATTTTGATAATAATCAGTAATTGAATCAATTACTTGATTTGGTTTTTGTGTTGTTGATGCATTATCAAGATAAACAAGTTTTTTGTTATCTCTAACAATTCTTTTAAGAATTGGAAAATCTTTTCTTAAATTTTCAAAAGAAGAATCAGTACTTTGCAATTTTAAATCTCCACGTAAATTTCGTTGTCATCTATTTTAACATTGTAAATACCAAGAGCAGTTTCTGCAGGAAGGTTTTGTGGACATCCATCATCTAAATTAAAAACTGAGAGATGTAATGGGCATCTAACTCCTTCATCACTTAGAAACCCTGTTGAAAGATCTGCATCAGCATGAGTACAGATTAAATCAGTAGCATGAATTTTTCCCTTTTGATTTGCTATGAGAATTTTTTTCTCATTATGAATAAAACTAAAAAGTTGTCCATCTTTTACCTGCTCTGATTTGCAAGCCTTAATCCATTCAGGCATAAATGTCACCGATATTTGTAATGCTGTTCAATTTCAGCATCTTCATTGTAACGTGTTTCTTCAATTTCAACAAATTTAGCTAGTTCTTTATCGGTGTTAATTGTAAGTTCTTTGTTTTCCCATTTTGATTCAATTAGATATGCAATCCATGCTCTAACTTGGAAGGACATTTTTCGTGAAAGTGGCTCCAAGAATCCCTCAACAATTGTCCTCTCAGCTTCTTCATGACTAAGACATCTAGTTTTAAGATAGAATATTTGTTCCTCATCAATTTGTGCAACGGATGCAGAGTGTGTAGCCTTTACATCATTTGTAAAAATTTCCAATCCTGGAATTGCATCAGACTTTGCATCTTTATCTAAAAGAATAGAACGACCAGACAAAAATGAATTAGATTTTGTTGCATTTTCTTTAATTCGAATCATTCCTTTGAATAATGATTTTGATTTATTTCTTAGAATTGATTTTTCAACTACTCGTCCTTCAGTAGATGGACTTTCATGAATCACATTTGTTTGGATATCAAAAGATTGTTCATTATTTCCAAAAATTACTTCAGAGTCATTTGAAGATGCACCAGAACCATTTAGAAAATATTCAGTTTTGTATCTAGATAACATTGAGCCAAATAATCCAGAATACCAATTTACTTTGGCATCTTGTGCCAAATCTGTATGTCGTGTTGAGAATGTAACTGCATGTTGATCCATCATTTGTAAAGTTGTGATGTCTAATTGTGCATTTGCTGCAATGTTTGTGTTTAGTAATTCAAGATATGCTTGTTGTGTTTTAATTTGTGGAGAGTATAATTCTTGAACTATGGTTGCTTTACTACTTTCATCTGCAAAAATAATATTTCTTGAAATTGTAGAATGACCATCATCAGAAAGACAAATCAGCAAATGAATTGGTTTCTCTACTATTAGATTACGTGGGATATGGACAAATATGCCTGAATTAAAGGCCGCATTGTTTAATGCTGTAAATTTATCATCTTTAGAATTTGATGCCTCTAGTGATTTTTTCACAAGTTCTGAATTATTTTCAATTGCATCAGAAATAGATGAGATGATTAATCCTTTTGATTTTAGTTCATCAGGTAAATTGATTTTAAAAATATTGGTTCCAATTTGAATAATACAGATTTCATTTTCCAACTCACCCAATCTTTTTTCAAGGAATTTTGGCACAGTTTGAGTTGTAGATGTTGAAAGAGATACTTTGTCAGGATCCATTTTTTTTGCATCAGTGTATTTATTGTAAAGAGGAGACATTTCAATTGGAAGTTCATCATAGATAGATAATGAATTTTTTCTATACTCCTTTAGCCAATCAGGTTCATTTTTGGATGATGAGATTTCTTCAATATGACTGACATTTAATTTTGAAAGTTCTTGAGACATGATTGATTAGTTTAATTTTGATTTATCCGACAGAGTCATCCATTTCTAATTTGATGAGTCGGTTTAATTCAACAGCATATTCCATTGGTAATTCTTTTGTGAATGGCTCCATGAAACCATTTACAATTAGAGATAATGCTTCTTCTTCATTAAATCCTCTACTCATTAGATAGAAAATTTGTTCATCACCAATTTTTCCAACAGTTGCTTCGTGAGTAATTGTTGCATCTTCTTGGTTGATTTCCATGTAAGGATAAGTGTCAGTCTTTGAGGTGTCATCCAATAGTAATGCATCACAACGAACAGTAGATTTTACATTTGTTGCACCTTTTGCAACATGAAGCATTCCACGATAAGTAGAACGACCATCAAGTCTACTAACTGACTTTGATGTAACTTTGGATGTTGTGTTTGGAGACAAGTGAACCATTTTTGCACCTGTATCTTGGTGTTGTCCTTTACCTGCAAATGCAATAGATAGTGTTTCACCATATGCACGCTCACCCATAAGATATACTCCAGGATATTTCATTGTTAATTTACTTCCAATATTTCCATCAATCCATTCAACGGTTGCACCTTCATATGCATAAGCACGTTTTGTTACAAGATTGTAAACATCATTACTCCAGTTTTGAATTGTTGTGTATCTTAATTTAGCATCCTTGTGTGCAACAAGTTCTACTACTGCAGAATGTAGTGATTCTGATGAATAAACAGGAGCAGTACATCCTTCAATGTAATGGACTTCTGCACCTTCATCAACAATGATTAATGTTCTTTCAAATTGACCAATGTTTTCTGCATTAATTCTAAAGTATGCTTGTAATGGCATGTCAATGTGAACGCCTTTTGGAACGTAGATAAATGAACCACCACTCCAAACTGCACTGTTTAATGCTGCAAATTTGTTATCCTCTGGTGGAATAATTTTTGCAAAGTATTTTTTGAATAGTTCAGGATGATCTATCAAGGCTTGATCAGTATCTAAAAATAAAACACCTTGTTTTGCCAAGTCTTCTCTAAGACTATGGTATACAACTTCAGATTCGTATTGTGCTCCAACTCCTGCCAAAAATTTCTTTTCTGCTTCTGGAATTCCTAGTTTTTCAAAAGTATTTTTGACATTTTCTGGAACATCATCCCAATTCTTTTCTGTTTTGTCTGATGCTTTAGCATAATAGTAAATATTTTGGAAATCAATTACACTTAGATCTCCACCCCAAGTTGGCATTGGTTTTTTCATAAAAATTTCATAAGAACGTAATCTAAAATCGAGCATCCATTGTGGTTCTTTTTTCATTTTACTAATTTCAATAACAGTATCTTTACTCAGTCCTTTCTTACTAAGATGAACATAGAGTTCTGTAGAATCTTTAAAATCATATTTTGAATAATCCATGTCAAGATTTTCAGTAGTCATGTCCATCATAACCCCGTTATATTATAAATACATGAGTAAAAATAGGCGTAGCTAAATAGCTTGAGCTAAATTTGAGAGTTTAAATGAATTAATCCAATTAGGATTCAAACAGAGATTTCAGCCATATTGTAATATGTGTTGAATTTCTTAAATTCTTTATTCTACTGAAACAATTCCTTCTTTAATTAGAAATTGTATTCCTTGTAGAAATGCAGTATCATCAATTGTACCTTCTGCCCACCATGCAGCGTTATTTTTAATCCAACCAGGAACTTCCTTTGATTCTGATGATGAAGCAGTTTCAGTTGGAGGAATAGTCATAATTCCTTCTTTAATTAGAAATTGTATTCCTTGTAGAAATGCAGTATCATCAATTGTACCTTCTGCCCACCATGCAGCGTTATTTTTAATCCAACCAGGAACTTCTTCAGCAGAAACACTTTGAGTAAAAGCAAATGATGTGAGAAAAAGACCAGCAAAAAGAATACTAGAAATTTTGATATTCACTTTCTAAACTAATTTTATGTAAGTTATAAGTAAATTCATAAGATTTTACAAATTTTACTAATCTTCCAAGTCATCTTCAGTTACAACAAATTCAAAGAAATCAGAATAACTACAATTTCCACTAAAATCACAAATTTCAATCACAATAAAAAATACACCCTCATAAATTTCCCAAACAAAACCAAAATCATCAGATACAGTAATTTGATTTTCAGAGTTTGGGATAAACAAAGATTGTTTTGAATCAAAATGATTAATTTCATTATAGACAGTTACAATATCATCAGGCTTAAGGGATAACAAATTCTTATCAAATGCATTTTTTTCATTTTGAGGATAAGCACCAATGAAAATTTCACCATCATCAATTGTAATATCATACAATAAATCAACATCAATTTTTACGCCATCGGATTCAAGGTTTACAGGAATGTATGCCAAATTAGCCTCATCACCCCATTCCCATTCAGGATTTACAGGAACGCATGTGTCGTAATTATTTACACATAATGATGGCAAGTATTTATCCCAAGTAAAATTTACTTGGCCATAAGAAAATCCATATTCAGATTCATCAGGATCAAATTCATCAGTTGCAATAATCTGTATTAAGCCATCAGTATTTTTTTGAGTTGTAAAATATGATTTGATTTCATATACATCATCACCAGTATACGTTCCAGAAATTGTTCTATTAATTATCTGAAGGTTTTGAGTTGGAGCAATAGTATCTTGATCTAAATAGTTTGAATAGAATTGATTCGTAGATGATGATGAAGATCTATACGTTGTAGATACAGCATCACTAGTAACAGGCATGTAAATGGACAAACCATTTGCCTGAGTTCTTGCAGCACCATTAACTTTGTAAATAACAGAATCATCTACAGCTTGTTGTACTCTATCAGATTGACTTTTGAATTGTGGAAGATATTCAGAAATATTTTCAGTGAAATGTTTAATGTCCATATGACCAGAATCTTCACCTTTAGAAATTACACCATATCTTTCAGTATCACGTAATGAAACAGAAAATCTAGGCATATCATTTTTTGAAATATTTGTTTCAATTTCAGAAGTTAGTAAATTAATGGATTCATTTAATGAGGGAATTTTAGTTAAATCAATTACAGATAGTGTAGTCAAACGACTAAGATCCATATCAGATGGGCTTTTTTCAATAGTGTCAGCAAAAAAAGAATCAGCAATTACTTGGCCTAATTCTGCACCAGTCTGTTTTGGATTTTCATTAAGTGAAGAAATTATCTCATCATATTTCCAACCATATCCAACCTCAATTTCCTCAGATGCAACAAGGTAATGTCCATAATCTTTTACAATATTTGCAACTTCAATAGTAGCCATTAAACACGCATCAAAACCAATCATTTCATAATGAACATCATTTAATTTTTTAGCAGAATTTAATGCATCATCTATCTCATCAAGACTTAGAAAATCAAATGAAACATCATCATGACCATAGCCATTGATACCACTCCCATGATTCCATAAAATCAATGCATAATTATTAGCAGGATAAGAACTGGTCCCCCAAACTAAAAAATCAGTTAACGTTTTTGGATCACCCATATTTTGTTGACCTAAATCAGAAATCTCAATTATATCATTTTTAATTTCGTGTCTCTTTACTGTTGTAAAATCAACATATCGGTAATCATCAATTTCCGCTGGCGCACCACCAGTTTCAACAATTACATTAATTGAATCACCAGGAAAACCATCAATCATCTCATCAAGATCTTCAGTAGCAAGATAATATTCAGATTCCAAATCTGAACCCACAACATAAACTAAAACTGTGTAATCAGCTGTTGGTTGAATAGATCTAGACACAGCACCACCAACACTAAATTTAGAACGTTCAGGAATATCAATAGAGTCCAAATCAATGAAAATAATTTGATTTTCAATTAGATATCTTATAGATTCAAGTAATTCATTTTCTGAAATTAGATCTTCAGCATACCAAGAAAAGATTGTTTTGATCCAATTAGGAATTTGTTCTTCAGCAAAAGATTCTTCTGAAATTGGGATTACAGAAACAATTCCTAGAGATAAAATCAAGAATAAAAATGAAAATATTTTCAAATTCTGCAAACTTTTTCAAGTTGAATTTTTCAATATTAAAGAATTTTTTAGTAATTAATTTAAAGATGTAAAAATTTGAAATTTATTTTGTTTTTAAGATATTATTTAGAATATCAAATGCACCTACAACAGTATGAATCTCAGCCATAGAATAGGATACATCAAATTTCTTTAATTCTTCAGAGGTAAAAGGTCCAATTGAGACCAGAGAAATTTTTGAGATGAAATCCATCAAAGCAGGTTTTTCATAATCTTTGTGCATTATATCAAAGAATCCACGAACAGATGAGGCACTAGTAAAAATTACACCATCGATTTTTCCTTGAGAAAATAGTTCTCGAAACCCATTCCATTGAGTTGTGTCTCTAAATGCACAGACATCATACAGATGAATCTCAACGACATCAATACCAATTTTGTTTAGTAATTCTTTGAGAAAAGAATTTGCAGCACCACTTCGTGGAATAATTACTTTTTTTCCTACTGCATTGATTTGTGAAAATTCTTCTCCAACTCCAACTGAGGATGAATTTTCTGGTTGATGATTTACTTTGATTCCATATGATTCGAGGGATGCACTAGTTTTAGGACCAACAGACATTACAATTGTATTTGCAATTGCCAATTGTAATTCATCAAACTTGGAAACATTTTTTGCAGTATCAAAAAGTAACTTTACAGCTTTGGAGCTAAGAAAAACACTGTAATCAGGATTGTATTTTTCCACTGATTCTAAAAATTCTGCGACAATTTTCTCACCCTTACTGATTAACTCTATTGTAGGTAATGGGATTGGTGTTGCATTGTTTTGTTCTGCTAGTGTGATAAACTCTGAAGCATCATCTTTTGAACGTGTAATGGCTATAGTTTTTCCATCAAGCATTATTTCCAACCTATAGTATCAGACAAGTCAACTACTTTGCCAATAATGATGTTTGTTGGAGGAGTGATTTTATTTTCTTTAACTTTTTTTGCAATGTTTGTTACAGTTCCTTTGATCATTTTCTGTTTAGGGGTTGTTCCATTTTGAATTACTGCTACTGGAGTTTTTTTATCCATTCCACCTGCCACTAATTGTTTACAAATTACATCAATTCGAGACAACCCCATCATGATAACTATAGTGTCAACTGACTTTGCTAGTCTTTTCCATTTTACAATTTCTGATTTTTTCTCAGGGTCTTCATGTCCTGTAACAAAGACTACAGATGATGCATATTTTCTATGAGTAAGAGGAATTCCAGCATAAGTAGCTGAACCAATTCCAGAAGTAATTCCTGGAACAATTTCATATTTTATTTTATTTTCTTTAAGAAATTCTGCTTCCTCCCCACCACGTCCAAAGATTATTGGGTCACCGCCCTTTAGTCTAACTACATTTTTTTTAGATTTGGCATGAATCACCATTAAATCATTTGTAGAGTTTTGATGAGTTGTATCATCACCTACAGCTCTACCAACATAGATTTTTTCAGTCTTTTTTGGAATCATTGAAATTATTTTCTTGCTAACTAGTCTATCATAAAGAACAACATCTGCTTTTTTCAGTAATTCAACTGCACGTAATGTGATTAATTTACTATCTCCAGGTCCTGCTCCAACCAAGTATACTTTACCACTCATGTCTTGTTCCATTCCTCAACTTTTTCTCTCCAATTTAATGCAAGATCCTGTGCACCTTTCTCACGTAATTGTTCTCCTGCACTTTTTCCAAGGGATTTTGGATTAATTTTATCGCCGATAACGGATACATTGAGGGATTCTTTTCCATCAACTGAAAATATAGATACGTCAAGTGTCATTTGGGTACCGTCTGATTTTGCATAGGCGCCAACGGGGAATCTGCATCCCGAATCAATGTAATCAGATAATGCACGTTCTGCTTCTATCTCCAATCTTGAATCAGAGTCTTCAATTTTTTTAAGCATTGAAATGGTTTGAGAGTCATCTTCTCTTGCAACAATAGCTATTGCACCTTGTCCCGGAGATGGAGAAAAATCAAAAACAGATAGTTCTGTATACTTTACATCAACACCTAGTCTTGTGATTCCAGCTTTTGCAAGTACTATACCATCAAAATCAGATCCAGAGACTTTGTTTATCCTAGTCTCAATATTACCGCGTATTGGTTTAACTACAACGTCAGGTCTTTTTCTACTAACTTGTACTGCACGACGTAATGAACTTGTTCCAATGACTGCACCTGCTTTAATGTTATCAAGTGATGAGTTATCAGATGAAATAAAAACATCATTGGCTACTTCACGTTTTGGAATACATGCTAAAATTAAATTTGAATCTAGTTCTGATGGAACATCTTTAAGACTATGTACTGCAAAGTCTACTTCTTTTTGTGCTACTGCTCTGTCAATTTCTTTTTCAAAAATTCCTTTCTGATCTATTGTAAATAATGGTCTACTATCAGTATCACCTTTCGTTGTAATGGTTTTAATTTCATATTCTGAATCAGGATTTACTTTTTTTAATTCTGATATTACCCAGTTTGTCTGAGCAACGGATAATTGGCTCCCTCTAGCACCTACAACATACTTCAATTTTTCACCGACTTTAATGCAGCATGGTATGCATCAAGTGTTTTGTTCAAGTCATTTTCTGTATGAGCATCAGATAGAAAAACTACTTCAAACTGAGATGGTGCTATGAAAATTCCTTTTTTGAGTAATGTTTTGAATAGTTTTTGGAATTTTTTGCCATTTGCATTCTTTGATGTTTCGTAGTTTGTCACAGGTTTACTAGTAAAGAAAATCTGAAACATTGAGGCTGTAAAATTGATTTGGTGAGGTATTTTCATGTCAGTAGCCATATCATCAAGTGCTGTTGAAAATAACAGATTGTAGCGTTCAAGTTTAGAGTAAAGTTTGTTTTTAATTTTGTTTATTGTTTTAATTGATGCGATTGCAGCACTAACAGAAATTGGATTTCCAGCAAAAGTGCTTGCCTGATAGACTTTACCTCCAGGAGACAGTAAATCCATAATTTCTTTTTTACCACCGACTGCAGAAATTGTAAATCCATTTGACAGTGCTTTAGCTAGTGTAGTAATGTCAGGTTTAATTCCAAAATGTTCTTGGGCACCACCAGGTGCAACTCTGAACCCTGTAACTACTTCATCAAAAATTAATGGAATATTATTTTCTTTAGTAATTTTTCTCAAATCATGTAAGAAATTTTTCTCAGGTAAAATTAATCCCATATTTGCAAGAATGGGTTCAACAATTACTCCTGCAATATCTTTATTTTTTTTAATTGTTTTTTGTAAATCCTCAATGTTATTGTATTGTACAACCAAAGTATTTTTTGAAACTTCATCTAATCCCCCATCAGAGATTGAAATTCCATTATGAGCAGAACCAGATCCAGCTTTAACTAGAACAGAATCATGTGCACCATGATAACATCCTTCAAATTTAATTATTTTTTTCTTTTTTGTATATCCACGTGCAAGTCTGATTGCAGTCATTGTTGCCTCACCACCAGTATTTGTTAATCGAACTTTGTCAATTGATGGAAAATTTCCAATGATTAATTTTGATAATTCAATTTCAGATTCTGTAGGAGTGCAGTATAGTGTACCTTTTGAAAGTTGTTTTGTAACAGAATGGATAATTTCTTTTCGTCTATGTCCTAACAGTAATGCACCATATCCATTACAATAATCGATGTACCTATTGTTATCCTCATCCCAAATGTATGCACCATTTGCTTTTTTGGTAAAGAAAGGATATGGTTCAAAATACCTAACAGGACTATTTACTCCTGAGGGAGTCACTTTTTTGGCAATGTTGAATAATTTTTTGGAATTAGACAATGAGATCATTCAAAATTAGTCATTATTATTCGTAATTTGACGCTCTTTGGGCTCGAAACTTGCCTCGAAACAAAAAAGCAGCAATTGCTGTTCCAATAAATGGAGCACTCAGATAAATCCACAAATCACCCATACTTCCAGATAGTAAAGCAGGGGCAAGTGCTCTAAATGGATTCATAGAAGCTCCTGAAATAAAGGCCAAAAATAAAATATCCAATCCAACTATCCCACCAATTGCCACACCACTAAATCCTCGGAGTCCTTTGGTATACACAACATAAAAAATTACACCCATTAACATTGTAGAAGCTAAAACTTCTACAGGGAATATTAAAAATATAGAAAAATCATAGTTTGGTGCATTTGCACCAAGATTTGCATCATCTCCAATGAATTGTAAAACAAAAACAGACCCAAGTATTGCACCAATGATTTCTGCTGTAAAATAATAGACAGCTTGAAGTTTTGTAATATGACCTGTAATGTAATAGCCAACTGTTACTGCAGGATTAAAATGAGCTAGTGAAACTCTGCCAAATGCATATACACCAATTAGTAATGCAAGAAAAGGTGCCAAAGATGCAAATGGAATTCCCAATTGTGCATCAAAGACTTTGGCATCATATACGATAGAACCTGTTGCAAAAATTACTAGAATAAAGGTACCAATTAGTTCTGCAATAAAAATTTGTAAATTAGAAAATGTTTTTTTTTCTTCAAGGGAATTTACTAAATTTTTTACTTCAAATTTAATTTGATCACGGATTTTTCTTACTTGCTCAATGGATTTCTCTTTAGGATCCACAATATTCCAATCTAAAACATCTTTAACAAACAATGCAGGGCAAGATTCTTTATCCATACATCCCATGTTCACAGTTCTAAAGGAATCATCAATCATAGAATCAGATAATAATTTTGGAGATTGTTTTGTGACATCAATTCCTATTTCTTTCATCACAGATACTACAATTGGATTAAGTTCTGGTGAAGGAACTGTCCCAGCACTAATTACATTGAATTTTTTTCCACCATATTTTCTAAAAAAAGCTTCAGCCATTTGACTACGACCAGCATTTTCTACACACACAAATAAGATAGTTTTAGGCACGAATTAGCATAAATATTAGTTCATATAAACATAGATTGATATGAATGGGCTCAGTTTACTGAAATGTATTTGTGATGAAACAAGATTTGAGATTCTAGAATTATTACAAAAAGATAAAGAATTGTGTGTAAATGATTTTGTTGAAAAATTAAAAAAGGATCAACCACTTGTGTCACACCATCTAAAGACATTAAAAAAATGTGGAATTGTAAAATCAAGGGATGAAGGCAAAAAAGCAATGTATACAATTTCAAACAATCAACTATCAGAGTTAATCTCAAATGTCACAAAGACAAGTAAGAAAATTCCAATTTTATGTACTGATAACAACTGTTGTTAAAATTTTTCAGTTCGTAATACACCAACATCACTAACATAAAGTACTATAGCAAAATCAGCAAACATTGTTCTTGAAATCTCTTCAATAACTCCAGATAATTTTTCATCATGCATGATCACCTCAACTTTGACATTTTTTTCAGTTTCCAATCCATGACCACGTAAACCTCGTGAACCATTTCCACCTACTTCAAATGATGTATATCCAGTTATTTCATGTTTCTTTAAAATTTCAATAATATTTTTTTGAGCAAGTATCTCACAAGTAATAGTTAGTAATTTAACATCGTATAGTTTCATACCAATCCTCCAGTAATGAAATTGAATAAGTCTATCGATTCTTCACCATGAACAATAGTTGAAACTGTAAACATGATGGGTAATAAAACAATAATGTTGTATGGGAATGTAATTCCTAAAGCAGATGTAATGTACAAACTAGGATTTGCCTGAGGAATTGCATGACGTAATACTGCAGGTGCTGCAATAAATGATGCACTAGCCAATAGTAATCCAAACATTACGGCTCCACCTAGGCTCAATCCCATTGCTGTTGCAACTAGAACACCTACAATTCCATTAAAGGTAGGCATAATTATTGCAAACGCAGTAAGAAAAATCCCCACTCTTTTGATATCACCTAATCTTTGACCGGCAATAATTCCCATCTCTATCATAAAAATTACAATTGCACCAGTAAACATTTCATCAAATACTATTCTAATAGAACCAAATCCTTCCTCACCAATAATATATCCAATTACAATACAACCAAGTAAAATTACAATGGCTTTACCAGTAATTGATTCATGTAAAACTTGAGAAAGTTTTGTTTTAGTTTCTTTTAATCCTACATCAATTTCAGATGGATTATCATTTGTAAAAGACTGTTTTTTTGCACGAATTTGTTTTGATACTGCCATGTTTGTCAAAAATATTGCCATGATAAAGGCCACAGGTTCTAGTACGGCTAGAATTGCAGCCAAATATCCTTCAGATGTAACTCCTTGATTTTTCAAAAATGATAAACCAACAGAAAATGTTACAGCCCCTACTGCACCATAAGTTGATGCTAATGCATATGAATCAAAGATGTTGAATTTTCCTAATCGTCTTAAAATTTGATAGTGGTTTAATGTAAATAATAATGAAAGACCAATTGCAACTAACATTGGAATTAACATGTTTTCAAATCCAGTATTTCTCATTTCTATTCCACCATGAAGTCCAATTGCTGCAAGAAGGTAGATTGGTAAAAATTCAGAAATAGCTTCAGGAATTTTTAAATCAGATTTTATTCGAGCGGCAATAATTCCAAATAAGAAAAATAGAATTATCGGAGTTAATAGATTCGACTGGATTAATTGTAAAATATCCATATTAATATCTCAAAAAAATTTTTGCTGAAATAAAAACCAAGGTATTACGGATGGTCAAACAAATAAGCTAATCAAATATGTAAAACCAATTCCCATTGCAGCACTACCAGGAATAGTAATTATCCATGCAAAAACAATTTGTCGACCAACTTTCCAGCGTACAGCACGTTTCCTTCGTGCAGCACCAGCGCCCATAATTGTGCCTGTAATGGCATGGGTAGTACTAGCAGGAATACCAAGTACTGCAAAAATTGCCAACATCAGACCACCGCCAGTTTCTGCTGCAAATCCCTGATATGGTTTGAGTTTTGTAATTTTTACACCAAGTGTCTTGATAACTTTGTAACCTCCAAAGAAAGTTCCCAACCCCATTGCAGTGGCAGCAGCTAAAATTACCCATAGAGGCATTTCAAGATTTGGAACCATTCCTGCTGAAAATAAAATTAAAACAATAATTCCCATAGTTTTTTGTCCATCATTTGCACCATGGGTTAAAGCAAACCAAGCAGATGAAATAATTTGTAATCGTCCAAAAGTTTTATTCACAACTGCAGGTCTACGATTAGCAAATACGGTGATAATTAAACCAGTTAATAGTAATCCAAAAATGATTCCACCAACAGGGGCAATTACAATTCCTGCAAAAACTTTAGTCAAACCACCAAAAACTAATTTTTCAAAACCTAATCCCATAATTCCAGCACCCATTATTCCACCAACTAAAGAATGACTGTTTGAAATGGGTAATCCAAAATATGTACATAGTGTACTCCAGCCAATAGCACCAGCTAATCCACCAATTATCATGTAAACTGTAATATCATCAGGGCTAACAATTCCTTTAGCTATAGTAGTGGCAACAGCTACACCAAAAACAAATGGGCCGATAAAATTCATTGCTGCAGATAATCCTACAGCATGAATTGGTTTTAGAACACGCGTTCCAATAACTGTTGCAACAGAATTTGCGGAATCATTAAAACCATTTACAAAATCAAAGATTAATGCTACAATAATTGCACCAATGGCGATCTCTATCATTAAATCATCTCAAGTATATTTTAAAACAATATCTTCAATGACATCTGCAACATCTACACATCTGTCGGATGCAGTTTCCATGGTTTCATAGATATCTTTTAGTTTGATGATTTTAATTGCATCATCAGTTTCAAACAATTCTTTGATGGCTTCACGGTATTGGATATCTACAACATGTTCAATATCACTAGTATTTCTGCAATGTTGAATCATAACTTTAGTGTCTTTGATATTTTGTAGTTTTGATATCATGTATTGTACCTCAGTAGTAGCCTTGACTAGTTCTTCTGCCATTTCTTTACAATATGGTGGAGGAGTAGTGATTTTGTAGCTGTATACTCTAGATGCAATCCCATCCATAAAGTCAATCACATCATCAATTTTTGATGCAATTCTTTGCATGTCTTCCCTATCTAAAGGAGTGATGAAGGTTTTGTTTAATTCAGCAAAAATCTCTCGTGTCAAGACATCTGCTTCAGTTTCAAGTCTATGGATTTTTTCACCTTGTTCAGTATTACTCAAATCTGAAAACAATACAACTACTGCCTCTGAAGTCTCTACTGCTTTTTTGGCTAAATTGTCAAGAATCAACAAAAGTTCTTTTTCATTTGATTTAATCCATGATAGCCATTGTCCCATAAGATTTCTAATTCAAAAAAATGAAATAAGCCTAATGAACGTATAGTATGGTTATCTATATAGAAACAATTTCAAGAAATGATCGCAGTTAGAAAAAGTCTAAAACAAAAACTAGTGTTATTCACAATTAACAATTAGATCATTTATCGAATCATAACAACGATCAGTCTCATTTCCACCATCAATTACATCCATTCCAGAATTGCCATAAATGACATCATATCCTGATTGTCCTTTTAGAATATCATTTCCAACACCTCCAGTAATTGTGTCATAACCATTATGACCATAAATAACATCATCACCTTCTCCACCAAAGAGACAATCATTTCCATCTAAACCACTAATAATATCATCACCATCTAAACCAAAAATCAAATCATCAGATGATGTACCTACTAGGACATCATCGTTAATGGTTCCTACAATCAAATTATAGTCAGAATAAACATTTCCGCATGCATTAATTGTAATAGTTTGATATCCTTCAGCAGTGTTTCCAGCATTATCAAATGCAATCCATGTAACTTTACTAACCCCTAAGGAAAATGCTTCAGGAGCATTATTCAAAATTGTTTTAATCCCACTATCAAAGTCAGATGCAATAGAATCACCTAGTACTACTGAGGTGTATAGACCTGTAGCCTCTAAAACCATATCACTTGGAACCATAATTGTTGGATCAATCTCATCATTGGAGAAATCTGCTTCAATTTCAGGTGCAATAATTTCAATTTCTTGAACAAATTGAGGTTCTACATAAAATGGAGTTTCAAATGATTGGACTTTATGAGATGCAGAATCAACTACTAGAATTTCTCCATTTATTCCCAATGCAACATCAGTTAGTGTTGAGAAAGTTTTTGGATAAGGACCAAGTTGCTCAAAAATATTTAATTTTAAATCATCATCTTGTGTAAGATACAAAACTCTATTATTTGCAGAATTTACAACAATCATCTTTCCATCAGAATCAATTGTAATTCCTTCAGGAGAGAAATCATAATTTAATCCACGAAATGGCATAGATTTAATCAAGATACCATTTGAATCAAATTTTTCAATTTTTTTATTTCCTTTATCAGTTACATACACATTGTCTTCACTATCAACATCAATTCCTATTGCAGTAAGGAATTCTCCTGCACCCACACCACTAGTTCCAAATGATAAAATAAAATCACCATCAGAATCAAATTTTTGAATTCTTTGATTTCCTGTATCTACAACATATACATTATTTTTAGAATCAAGTGTTACACCATAAGGATATTTGAAGTCACCATCATGTTGACCATAACTTCCCCATTGATCAACAAAAGTACCATTTAGAGAAAATTTTTGAACGGTGTGTAAATCATGGTCTGCAACAAAAACAAATTCTTCATTTACTGCAATTCCAGAAGGGTAATGAAATTCTCCAGGTAATGTTCCACTATGTCCCCAAGTTAAAACAAAGTCACCAGTACTAGAAAATTTTTGAATTCTTTTATTTCCTAAATCACTTACATACGAATTTCCATCATCATCCACTGCAATGAACTGAGGATATGAAAAGTGGCCAGGAGTCGAAATCCCAAATTCTCCCCATTCAGAAATTGAATCATAATCTCCAAATGCAAATGAATATTGAGTAAAAGAGCTAACTAGTAAAATTGCAGATACGATTACAATTACAGCTGCGATAGTTGACAACAGGTATTGGTTTCAAAATTTGTCAAAGATCAACCAAGTTAACAATAGTTTGATTTTTAGTCAATTTTATCTAAAATGGCTTGTTTACTTCACGCGTAAACACATAGCTTGCAAGTCCAATCATCACCATTACAAATAGAACAAGAACACCCAGGCTGAATAAAATAGGAATTCCACCCTCAGAGACACCAGTCATTAATTCCCTGACAAGTAAAATGGTGTAGGTAACTGGATTTAGTTTTGCAATTACTGCAAGCCAATCAGGTAATAATTCTAGAGGAAATAATGCAGGGCTTAGCATGAATAAGGGCATTCCAAGAAAATTTATCATTCCCCAAAAAGTTTCCTGAGACTTTGCAGTAGCTGCTACCATTACAGAGATACCAGAAAATCCTAAAGAAAATAAAATGACAATTGCCATAATTGGCGCAATCATAATTGGATTTGGAAAATTTACTCCAATTGCCAAAGCAATTCCTATAATCAAACTTGCTTGCATTGCTGCAACTAAAGAAATTGCAGACATTTTTCCTAATGCAATTGCCGACCGAGAGATTGGAGAAGTTAACGCCTTATTCATAAAACCATAACGTCTATCCCACAACGTATTAACTCCACCAAAAATACTTGTAAAAATTGCAGTAAGTATTATGACACCAGGTGCCATAAATTCAATATATTCACCATCAAATCCAACTGCTTCAATTAATGGTTGAGTTCCTGAAAAAATATTTCCAACAACGATTATCCAAATTGCTGGCTGAATTAATCTAATTAAAACACCACTTCTAGATTTTTTGTATCTCTTTATTTCTCTCCAAAAAATTGTATATGTGTCATACATCAAAGAATTCATGAGGATATCCTCTTCATTCTAGCATGTTCACGTCTTCGATTAAATTTTGAATCATCATCTCTTATTTCATGTCCAGTGTATGAAAGAAAAACATCATCAAGTGTTGGTCGAGTTAATGAAATTGTAGTAATTTTAATTTCAAGTTCAGATGAAATTTGAAAAATTGTAGGTATGACTTTAGTTCCGTTTGATACAAAGAGTGTTAGTTTTGTTCCATCCGGATTAATGTTTTTTACAAATTCAATTTCATGGAGTTTAGATAAGAAAGAATCACGATTAGCACTATCATCCATTATTATTGAAATAACCTCATTACCCATTGCATTTTTTAGATTTTCAGGAGAATCAATTACTTGAATTTCTCCACCATCAATAATTCCAATTCTATCACAGAGATTGTCTGCCTCCTCCATGTAGTGTGTGGATAAGAAAATAGTCATATCAAATTCTTTGTGGATTTTTTTGATATACTCCCAAATCTTTCTACGAGTCTGAATATCCAAACCAACTGTAGGCTCATCAAGAAACAAAACTTTCGGTCTATGTAATAGACCGCCTGCAATATCAAGTCTCTTTCTCATTCCACCAGAATACGTTACTACTGCATCATTTTGTTTATCAGATAATTCAATTAATTCTAAAACTTCATCAATTCTTTCCTTAACTTGGTTTTTTGGAATATGGTTTAGTCTTGCTTGTAGTAATAGATTCTCTCGTCCTGTGAGATATTCATCAACTGTAGTTTCTTGTTGAACAAAACCAATATTTTCTCTCACCTTTTTTGCATTCTCCATTACATTAAATTCTGAAATCAAAGCTTGACCAGATGTTGGTTTTAACAAAGTTGTAAGAATCATCATGGTTGTACTTTTTCCAGCACCATTAGGACCCAAAAATCCGAATATTTCCCCAGTTTTGACTGAAAAAGAAATATCATTTACTGCAATTACACTACCAAATGATTTTGTAAGGGACTTTGTTTCAATAGAGTGCAATATTTTGATCGCTTTTTTCAATTATAAATTGCTAAGGATTCATCGATCCTCATAATAAATTTAAAGAGTGATTTTTGGAATTATATCATGAATGGATTATGCCAAAAATGTCACTCATCAAATGTAGAGATAACAATTCAAGAAGGAATTCCTGTTTGTACAAATTGTTCTAAAAAAACAGAATAAACAAAATGTTATTTTGAAAAAAGAAGTTTGAAAAAGAATTACTCTAGATTTTTGAATTCTTCTTTGGTCATTTTTAATATGACTTTTTCACCTACTCCCCAAATATCATATTTGGATAGGATTTTTGAATGCATCAAGCCATGAGATATTTCAATTGATTCTAATTCATGAGTTTCAGGATGTTTGTGTAACCGTTTTACTTTACCAATTTTTTGTTGATCCATATCAACTACAGGTACTCCAGTCCTTACAGGTGGTCGACTAAGAAGTAATGTTTTTTCAGAAAATTTGTCAATGTAATCTTCTGAAAGAAAGTAGTCTCTATTGAATCCGTGATGAATGGTTACACCAGATACGGCAAGTGTGTCTTGATTAATGTGAATGTGTTTGACTTTACCATATTGAATTCCTTCTCTATCTATGACTTGTTTTCCAGTAAAGGTATCTGCTGGAACAGAATTTTCAGGCATTCCTTCGAGTTTGACTGACATGATAACAATTATTCAGATTTACTTATCACACCAAATATCAGAAATTTCCATCAATGGGGTTAAATTACTTGACAGCAAAAAATTACGCATGCAAATTAAAGAAAAACTATTCAGACCATTACTAGTAACTAAAGGAAGAAAGACAGGTAAGGAGCATACAGTAATGCTTCGAGCAGTAAATCACGATGGGAAAATTTACTTTTCAAGACACAAGCCAGATGGCGATTGGTTTCAAAATGTTATGATAAATCCCCAAGTCAAAATAAAATATAATGATTCAGTTTTTGTGGGAAATGCGAAAATAGTAAATGATGAAATTCTAAATGAGAAAATATCTCAATTAAAATATCCAGGAGAAGAAAGAGCAAAAGAGAAACGAATTGCAATTGAAATCACTTTAGACGAGTAATGAGTAGGAAAATAGTCCCAAAGGTAGTAAACACTAAATTCAAGTTGTCAAAAATATAGCTAAAATGAGTTCAAAAGTAATCATTCCAGTCGTAATTGTAATTTCAGTTTTAGTTACTGCTGGAATCATGTATTCAATTTTAAATGAACAAGATCCTCAAATCGTTCAATCACCACCAGAGATAATCTATGTGGATAAAACAGTATCAGAATTTTTTGAGGGAACAAATGAGATTAAAAAAATATCATCACAAGAAGAACTGAAAAGTATTCTTGAAGCATCATCATCAATTTCAGGAAATTTCTATGGTGGCAATAGTCTTGTCAGAGATATGGCAATGGATGATGTAATGATAGAATCAGCAGTATCTGATGGCGCTCCAACATTAGGTTCACCAGAAGCAAAATCATATGCACCATCAGGAACAGATTATTCTACAACAAATGTTCAAGTTGCAAATGTTGATGAACCAGACTATCTCAAAAATGATTCAAAGTATGTTTACATTGTATCAAGAAATACTCTAACAATTATTGATGCACATCCTGCAGAAGATGCAAAGATAATTCTCAAAATTGCATTAGATATTGAATCTCAATATATTCAAAACATGTTCCTAAATGAGGACAGACTAGTCATATTTTACAACGGACAAAGTGATGATGAGATTATTCCACAGTTTGACTTTATGCCAAGACGTTCCTACAGTTCAGTTACCCATGCATTAATTGTAGATGTATCTGATAAAGAAAATCCAACCATCCTCAAAGACTATTCAATTGATGGTCATTTCAGTGATGCAAGAATGATTGGAAACTATGCATACTTTGTAACAAATAATTACATTAATCATCAACATCCAAGACTACCAATAATTTTAGAGGATTCAATTAGAATAATGACTCCTGATGCGTTTTACTTTGATAATATTGAAGAATTTTCAAATTTTAACACACTTACTGTAATTGACATATTTGGAGATACAATAAATTCTGAAACATATCTCATGGGTCACACTGGTGCATTCTATGTATCTGAAGATAATTTTTATCTGACATATCAACAGTATATGCCAAATTCATTTTATGAAAATTCTGCACAAAATAGATTCTTTGAAGTAATTGTACCACTATTACCAAATAAAATTCAAAATGAAATTAATTTAATTCAAAATGATTCATCGCTTAGTTCATCTACTCAGTGGATGAGAATTTCAGAATTAATGCAAGAGTCATACAATGAAATGAATAAAAATGAAAAAGAGAAATTATTTGAGAAAATTAAAAATGCATTAAACGAATACGATGTAAAAATACAAGAGGACACTAGAAAAACAATTATTCATAAAATATCAATTGATGGAGAAAAAATTCAATATGTTGCAAAAGGTGAAGTTCCAGGAAGATTACTAAATCAATTCTCAATGGATCAAAGTGGAGATAGATTCAGAGTTGCCACTACAACTGAAATTTACACACAATATGATGGGACAATCCGTTCAAATGCAGTATACGTTTTAGATGAGAATTTAGAAGTAGTTGGAGAATTAGAAGAAATTGCACCTGAAGAAAGTATATTTTCAGCCAGATTCATGGGCGATAGACTGTATTTAGTAACATTCCAACAAATTGATCCTTTCTTTGTAATAGATTTATCATCAGATACCCCTAAAATTTTAGGAGAATTAAAAATTCCAGGATTTTCAAATTATTTACATCCGTATGACGAAGAACATGTAATCGGTGTAGGTAGAGATACTAAAGAAATGGATAATGGTAGAGTTCAGCAATTAGGAATTAAAATTGCATTATTCAATGTTGCAGATGTAAAGAATCCCAAAGTAGCAGATGACATAATCATTGGAGATAGTTCTACACATTCTGAAGCACTATACAACCACAAAGCATTTTTCTTTGATAAAACAAGAAGTGTGATTTCACTCCCAATTAGTGGAGATGTAAAAGGTTTGGAGAATACAAGTTCCAAAATGTTTGCACCAGAATATAACAGGTGGAGTGGATTCTATGTATTGGATTTAGATACATCAAATGGATTTGAAACTAAAGGAACCATTACTCATTCAGATGATGATTCTAGATATTATGGAATGAATAATGCAAGGACATTTTACATTGATGATGTATTATACACAGCATCTCAAGGATATCTAAAAATGAATTCTTTTGATGATTTGAATGAAATCAATTCAATAAAACTTGAAAATACTGGAAAATTTATCGAATACTTTGATGAAGAACCATCAATAGAATTAGAAATGGTTTCAGAACCAGATGTTATGCCTTAGAAATTTAAACCAAATGAACTATTGTAGACAATCCCCGTCTATCCATTTCCACATCATTTTCCATCTCACAAACAGTTACTGTAAATGAAATTACATCACGTTGTTTTGCTTTATCGGCATAAAGTTTCAGATGAATATCCATCATGTCAAATTCAGTTGAGGGTAAATTAGTTTCATCAAAATAGGCACCACAGGTAGATTCCACTCTAAATCTATCATCTTTGAAATGAAATCCTAGCTTTGTTTTTCTTCCCTTTCTTCCACTGGCTTTAACAGTAACATCAATAATTCCAGGTTTTGTTTCAGTGTAACCTGCTTTTTGATTTATGAAAACTCCAATTTCCAAAGGTTTTCCTGCAGTTGATTCTGCCATCTTTTGAATTCCATCATTCATTACCACATCCACTGCCTTAATTGATTGAGCAACCTTTGCAATCCACTTGTTTGTTTTTGTAATTATTGCATGAATTTCAGCACGTCTTTTTTTATCTTCAGGTTCAGGTAATTTGTAATAATCAATCCATTCTTCATAATTGTGAGAAATATCTTCGATGAAATCAATACATGTTCGTCGGTATTCATCTACGTTATCAGTTCTTAATGATGCATCATCAGTTCTCATTCCATCATAATCCTTTGGCATTGCCATACCGAATATCAAATGCAGTTCTAAAAAAACCAATCTTGCAAAAAATTAATGATTATAATAGGAATTAAAATTAATTTCAATTATGATATTTTCTGAAATAACTACAGATCTTCAAAATCAATTTAAAAAAGACTTGGCACAAATTAGATTTCTTGTAAAAAAGAACCCCGCAATGGGATATAATAGAATTGTATCAATTGGAAAAGAGGTTGGGAAAAAATACAATATCAATTTAGTTGTAAATTTTCCAAAACAAGGAAAAATTGATGAATATGAAATGTATGGGAAAAGAGATCTCAGTTTGATAATTGATCAAAAAGTTAGACAATTTCCAATAGATAGAGAATTAATCAAACAAAAGGCAAATGAAATCCTAGATAATATTCAAACTGAAGATGCATACATGTATGAAGATAAGGAAGGCGTCAGAGTTCTAATTAAAAACTCAAAGATTGACATTCTACCCCATTCTGTGCATATTTGGACAGAATTTGATGAAAATGTAACTAAATTTTGTGATTGGTTATTAGAAAATGCATATCTAATGAAAAGTAAAGTATAGTTTACAGATTATAGACTTTCAAGTTCTTTGATTAATTGTGTAGCTTCTGAATTTTTTGGTTCTATTTTTAAAATTCTATAACAACAATCTATTGCCTCATCTTTTTGCTCCAAAGCTAGATGGACATTTGTTTTTAGTCGTAATGTTTCTGCATCAGAATCATTGAGTTGAAAAGATTTTTCAAAATAAGGCAATGCTTTTTTTGAATCCTCCACAATATAGTAAACACTTCCCATAATGAACATGAAATCAGGATCATCAGCATATTCAGATTCCAAATTTTTCCCAAATTCAATCGCCTTAACATATTCTCCATCTCTGATGAATTTTTTAAGACGACGTTTTGGATGTTTAAATATACCAACCATTATTGATTCATTATTTTTTTAAAATTTCAACAATTTGAATGTACAAAGTTCAAGAAACGCTCATGATTCCTTCTTTGATTAAGAATTGGATTGAAGCGATAAATTCAGCATCTGAAGAAACACCATCTGCCCAAAAGCCTACAGATGTTTTTATCCAAGGTTTGATTTCAGTTGTATCACCTGTTCCTTGAGTTGTTGGAGGAATTTGGATAATTCCTTCTTTGATTAAGAATTGGATTGAAGCGATAAATTCAGCATCTGAAGAAACACCATCTGCCCAAAAGCCTACAGATGTTTTTATCCAAGGTTTGATTTCAGTTGAAGGGATTACATCAGGGATGGTTTCAACAGGTGTTGTTTCAACGGGGGTCGTATCAACAGGCAAATTATCATTAGCAAATATTGGAATGGTAATTTCCAAATAATCAGCAGCTGTAGATGGCACTATACCTTTAGGTGCTAATCCATAAACCCAGATAACATAATTAGCCTCACCAGGTGCTTCTTTTACAATAAAATCAAGTGAAGTCAATCCAGATGGAGAATACAAAAAGTTCTGTCCATCTTCCTGAGCTATTGAACGGAGTGGAGTCAAATTATCATCTACTACTAGAAAATCATATTGAACTTGATTCAAAAATTCAGTATCATCATATTTACTGATGAATTTGATGGTTAATTCAATCGGACATCCTTGAACTGGATCCTCAGGACCATAGAAAACATACACTTGGTATTGATAGTTGTGTGTTGGTTTCTTTAAGCTGGCAGTTTTTTGAATATTTGTATCACATCCCTGTGCAGAAAATTCATCAGCAGTTGAAGTTATTCCCTCAAACGGACTAGTTTGTACATTTTCTCTATATTCTAATAATTCAAATACGTATTCTGGTGGAGGGATTCCTTCTGAGACATGTGTCAAAGTTTTTGCTTTAACTGGAAATGGAAAATCATCTACAATCCAAACATCACTTGTTGAACCACCAGTTTTCCAAGAAACTAAAACAGTATCCCAAGTTCCAGATTTAATTAAAATTGTGTCTAATGATTTTGGAATGACTTGTTCGCCACCAATGTTTCCTATTTTACCCCAAGATACAGATTTGAATTCTTTAGGACCTTTACCTCCAGCGCTGCCATCAGATGTTGCAAATGCAGATAACCATGCAATTGAAGACTTGAATGCACCTCGATAAACTCCCAAATTTTCACTACCACCAGTTGGTTCTGGGGCAACTTTACCCATCTCCATGGTACCAACAATACGTTTAGCACCATCATAAACAACAACTTCAGCTAACCATTTAGTTTCAGAGCCACTTTGAATATCACCTTTAATCCACATATCCATTTCAAACTGAGTACATTCTTTGTAATCTACATGACACATTGAATATGAAAAAAAGTCACCATGTTTTAGTCCCTCTCCAACATACCATGTACCTTCTTTGTCAACACCACCAGCTTGAGTTTGTGCAAAAGATGAAGGAATCATAACTGTGCCAAAAAATAATCCTAAAATTATTGGAAGAAGAAGGAAAATTGCTTTCAAATCTGTTAAAAATTAGCAAAACGGATAGTTAAACGTTATTCAGCTTTGAAAAAAATCAAGAAAAATAGGTAAGAAATGTAATTCAAATAAGCAAATATAGAGGAAAATCTACTAAAATTTAAGAAATGTGCGAATGCTCCAAAGTTCACTTGTTTGAAGTAGAATTCAAGTTAGATGGGATGGTAGTTGTTCCAACCCACAAGAATTGTGGATTTGCACTAGATGAAAAACAATCTGACAAGTTCCAAAAAGAATTAGTAAAATCTTGGGGCTTTGAGCAAGACGACGATTAAACAAAAATAAAAGAAAAAGATGTAATTTGTAATTATATTACATATCTTTTGTAGCTTCTTTACAAACGTCTGTATTACATTTGCAATCAGCACTACATACGCAATGACCTTGCATTGCACAGTCACAAGAATAATCTGGGTCGCCGCTGTCAGCTTCGCAACCACATGCTTGATCTACCATGTAAAACCAATAATTGTACTTGTTTTAAAAGGTTAGTACAAAAATCTAGAACTTAGGCTGGGAGATAATTTCAAGTATATCATTACAAGATTTTTGGATTAAATCTGCTTGCTGTAATAATAAATTTGAATCAGCCTCAATATCAAATGCAATTTTCAAAATATGAAATAAATCAGGATTTCTATTCAAAGTGTCTTTGATTTGTACAAAAATTTCTTTGTTAATGTATCCCAGATAGAAATAGCAATCTGAAAGCATGGAATTTTTTACAAAGAAATCATGTTTTTGTTGTATCATTTCAGAATGATTATTTTTTTCAATTAAATCAGAAAAACCAATAGTTGATTTCAATATCCTTTCTAATAAAACAGGAGTAGCCCTTTCAATCCCAACTGTTTGAGTAACAACAGAAATATGTTCATTGATTGAATTTTTTTCAAGTTTTCGAAGTAAATCAAGCATGTGAGAAGGACTGGAACGTTGATTGTTTAATGAAGATATAACATCAGCCAAATGAAATGAAGCACATTTTTGCCAACATGGAGCAAATACGTCAGAATTTTGTATTGCTTCTTTAGTTTTTTGACAACAAAATAGTGACTCTATCAAAGAATTTTTTGCATTATCTGAAAATAGTGAAGAGTGTTTTTGATCAATTTTTGAAAGAAACATTCTCAATTCCCATGATTCATCCTGTACAATCTGTAAATTATCATATTGAATCAATTTTTTGGAGGATGTCTCAGAAAATGAAGCATGATGAATAGTTACAAATTCATTTGCAATATTTAGGACACTATTGGACTCAGATTTTCCATCAAAAACAATAACATCAAACCCACATGAATCAAAATTACTCTTAGAATTTCTACAACCACCTAAACCAACAGGGAAATCAGACAATCCTTGATCTGTGATAATTTTTTTTACGTCCATGAAATTTAATTGGATTGAATTTTCTATAAAGGTGAAAACTCGAAAAATTTTACAAATTCATGTAAACTCAAAACATTTCCTTTAAATTGAGATTGAATTAATTTTTTATCAAGCTCCTATAGTGTAGTCCGGTTAAGCATTTTGGCTTCTCAAGCCAAAGACTCGGGTTCAAATCCCGATGGGAGCATTTTCTAAATTACAAATTGTTTCTTTAAATATCAAAATCATAAAGTGTAGTTATTGGGCCTAAGAGAAATTGAACTTAAAGAAGAATATCGTTCAGATAGAAACGATATTGTTGCAGAATTTTTCTTTCCATGTCTTGGACATTGTATAGAATACGATAGATGTGTAGATTTGTTATCAATTCAAACATTAGCAACAATTGCCATGGCATTTGATAATTTTGCAGGAGGTAAAGCAAAACTTCGAATGATTACAGGTCACAGATTTAAAACTTCAGACTTGAATCTATTTACAAAACTATTTTCAGAAAAATACACCAAAAAATTTGATGGGAAATTTATCAAGGACACAAAAATTCAGAAACTTCAAAACATTGTCAATAATGGACAAATTGAGTTAAAAATTGCAATTCCAAGTTCAGAGCTCGTAGCAAATTCATTTTCAGAAAGAATTGGAATATTTAGAGATGATGAGGATCAAGCAGTTGCATTTACTGGAACATCAAAGGAATCATTTTCTACTCAAACTCGGGATTTTGAATCAGTGGATGTATTTACTTCATGGAATGATAAATCAAGAGTTGAAAGAAAGATGAAGGATTTTGAAGAATTATGGGAGAATAAAACAAAGTTTATCGAAGTGTGTGATTTTATGTTTGCAGAAGAAAATAATCTTTTAAAATATTCATCAGATTGGATTTCACAAGACTAGAGATCAAATGATTCATCTATTCTAGATTTATTTTCATAGAAATTCATTTTGTTAATTTTGTAATAAATAATTTCTCCACGACGTTCGATTACTGCAATAATTGGTTCTTTTCCCATTTGAGTTATTTCTTGAATCTTTTTTTGTAAAGTACCCATCTTCTCTTGTTGCCCTTCATTGAGACCAAAAATTAGAAATTTTGCACCTTTTTCACCAAAATGACCTCGCTCATAAACCCTAAAATCTGAACCAAATCCAAATCCATCTTTTACAACATAACCACGATTACGAAGATCTCGATAAATCAAAAATTTTGTCAGTATTTCAGAATTAGTTTTTTGACAAAGATTCATGAAAGAATCAAAATCAAAATATTTTTTCCCTTTTTTTAGAATCAATTTTTTTGTATATAACAAATAAAGAGTTTCAAATTCTTGAAGAAATAATTTCTTATTTTCAATTTCACCATATCCCTTTTGTTCTAACTCATGAATCATGGATTTATCAGAAATACATGTTTGATCTGAGATCAATTGCCCATTTACTAGAGGAGTCTCATCCATGATGAAAAGAAAATCAAGGAATTTCCATATAAGCATTAGATAGCAGTCGTCTAACCGTTAAAATATGGGCATTTTTGTTTGAGATATTATGCATGGTGCCAATTATCGAGATGGAAGAGGGCAAGTATTCACAAGAAAAGAGTACATCAAAGGTAAACCCCAAATTAAAATTGCAAAATTTCAAGGTGGTAAAAGAGGCACATACCAATATTGTGTTCAATTACTAATGAATGAAAAAATTCAGATTAGACATATGGCCATTGAATCAACTAGATTAGCTGCAAACAAAACACTAGAAAAAACAACCGGGGAATCAGGCTATTATTCAAGACTTAGAATTTATCCACATAATTTACTTAGAGAAAATAAACAGATTGCAACAGCAGGTGCAGATAGAATTTCTGAAGGAATGAGAAGAGCATGGGGCAAGGCCACTAGTTTAGGTGCTAGAGTAAAACAAGGTCAATGTATTATGGAATTATACGTAAACGGTGAAGACCATTTAACTGCAGCAAAAAAAGCATTACATGGTTCATGTGTTAAATTACCAGGTACACCAAGAATCAAAGTTATTGATTGGAATAAAGCATCACCATAAAGTTTCTAAATCAGATTTCCTTTTTTGAATAAATTTTAAAAATTCTTTAAATTCATCTTTTGTTGGTTCACGATTTAGAATTCGTTTTGATTGATAATAAAATGAATTATAGATTCTTCCAACTATAATTCCCAAAGCAAATGATTTAGAATCATCAATTGATGAAAGTGACTTTATCAATTCTTTAATGTCATCTTTGTTTGAAACAGTTTCTTGAATTTTTTGTTCTAATTTCTTTAGTAGAATTTCATCCATACTATATTCATCATTAAAATAGTTAAAAACAGTTTAATATCCAAATTCAATTTGAAGGATTGTTGCAGTTATAGTACAGTCTGGTTAGTACTCGTGCTTGCCAAGTACGTGACCCGGGTTCAAATCCCGGTAACTGCACCATTTATTCTTGATTTTTTGGGACTAATGCATTTTTGATAATATCCAAAGCATCCTGGGCTTTTTCAGGACGAGGTAATTGAATCATGAAAACATTATCTTTACCATAGTTTGACTTTGGTGATGAAAGTGCGAGCATTGATGTTTTGGCAAGAGATTCAAAAAAGCCAAGATCAGTTTTAGCATTTATGATGAATTTTTCAACAATGTCTGCTTTAGAAAAAGTCAAAACTAATTCAACAAATACATTTCCTAATCCATCTTGTAAAATATTCAAATCAGTGTTAATTGACAAAGACTGTCCAGCAACTTTTGATAATGTTTCATCGTATTTTTTCTCTTCAATTACAATGCACGGGGTTTCTTTACCATCAAAATCAAAAGTAGTAATTCCATCATGAACTTGATCTAACAAATTCTTTAGCTCATCAGGCATTTTCTTTATCCTCCAAAGTGGGAATTATTTTGTCTCCAGCTTTTACTAAAAATGGAGAAATAAACGCAGTAACTATAGCAATGATACCAACTAGAGGGAATAAAAATGAACTAACAGCACCAATATCAACACCAGCCTTTACAATAACAATTGAGAATTCACCTCTGGGTGCAGCTAGTGTAAATGCTGAACGAAGTGCCTTACCTCGTTTTTGTCTAAATATCGCATTGCCTATCAAATTTGCACCAAACTTCATTCCAATTGTAACGGCTATCAAAGCAATTGCAATAAAAATATAATTTTCAAGTTCAGAAACATCCATCAATGCTCCAACTGAAATAAAGAAAATAGCTACAAACATGTCTTTAATTGGACTAGAGAGGAGTTTTGCAACCTCTGCTGATTTTGATTCAGCAACTAATACACCAGCAAGAAATGCCCCAATTGCGACTGACAATCCTACAATATTTGCAAAAAGAGCATATCCAAAACAAAGGCCAAGAACACTAAGCAATAATATCTCACGATTTTCTGCAGCAGCTACTCTATCAATTAATGGTGGGATTACACGAGTGCCAACAGTAAAAGTTCCAACGATCAACCCAGTTGCTACTAAAACTACTACAACAATTGATTCGATAGACACAGTTCCAACTAATGCTATAGATTGTAATGATGAGATCAAAATTACAGCTATTACATCCTCTACAATTAAAATACCAAGAACAAGGATAGATGATTCTTTTTTGATCTTTCCCATTTCTTCTAAAAGTTTTACAATTATTGCAGTACTAGATACAGAAAGTGCAGCTGCAATAAACAATGCATCCATAAATTGTAATCCAAGTGCACTAGCAGTGTAAAACAACACGCCCAATGTTGAAAATAATCCTATAGTTCCAACACCAATTGCAACACGTCCAATACTTTTAATTTTTGCATATGGGAATTCAATACCAATTACAAAAAGAAGTAAGATAACACCAATTTCTGCAAAAAGATTTAATGCAGAAATATCAGACAAAATTCCCACACCCCCCAAAACATCAACAGATGGTCCACCTTTAGGCAATATCCAGGACCATATAGGTGAAAGTGGACCAATTAACATTCCTGCAAAAAGATAACCAATGATTAATGGTTGTTTAATTTTAAAAAATGCTAATGTGATTATTGCACCAATAATCATGATAAAAGCTAAATCAGTTACAAAACTTGTATGAGGAAGTTCAGGAGTAATTTGTTCAATCAAAGTATTAACAGTATTATCTAAAGAATCTTGAATTCCTCCAGTATCTAACTGAAGTAAAATATTTTGCATGTATTGGGTTATCAAATTTGTTTAAAAATAGTTGCGAATGAATATTTTAGAAATAGAAATTTTTGAAAATAATTTTGTAGAAACAGGCTCAAATAATTTTTAAAATCTTTAACCTCTTTATTCCCAATTTATGGTAATCTCAGTGCAGAGTGATGATTAGGTCAACTGAATAAAATGAAGAGATATGACCTGGGGTATCTGACTGCACAAT
>Ga0257121_1000440_pt1 | contig 35296 bp, 33 predicted proteins | sample SI106_100metaG_FD_190180 | JGI IMG/M metagenome (GOLD analysis project Ga0257121, IMG submission 190180) | Marine microbial communities from Saanich Inlet, British Columbia, Canada - SI106_100 | ecosystem: Environmental > Aquatic > Marine > Inlet | place: Canada: British Columbia | collected...
TATCTTTTATTCTCAACATTTCTTTACCGTAATCATCGTATCTTCCTGATTTTATCCATAAATCAGCCGATTGAATAGTTGGCATCAACATTTCATTAGCACCAGCATTATCTTGCTCTTCTCTAACTATTTGCTCAATCTTTCTGAGTGCTTTTAAACCTAATGGAAGCCACGAATAGATGCCAGCACTTGATTGTTTTATCATTCCTGCTTTAATCATCAATTTATGTGAAATAATTTCTGCATCACTTGGAGCATCTTTTACTGTAGGTATAAAAAATTCTGAGTACTTCATTGTTTAAAAATATAAGCTAAATCTAACCCAAAGTAAATTAAAGTAATTAAAATTATAAAAGATAAAACTGAAGTAATTATCACTTTAATTAGTAAATAACTTTTTGTTGGCGAGCTATTTGCATTTCCTATTTGCCATACATTAGAAGTTTCATTTCTAAGGGGTAAAAAGATAAAAAATAAAACCCACCAAATAAGAACAAACATTAAAAAATAAGAAAATATTTGCATTATTTTCTAATTAAATGAACTTGTATCTCAGGTTTTTTTCTTAAAAAATTTTTAAAAACATATTTTAGATTTTTTATAATCATATTTCTAACATTTTGATCTGAAGATTTTTGATCATTGTTTAATTTTATATAATTATTCATAAATTCAGTTTTAAATTCTTCTCTGATATTGGTTAAATCTTCATCAGGAAGTCCTATTAAGCTAAGATGTATATTTTTATCTATTGAATAATCGCTATTAATCAACACTGAAATCAATGCGAGACCTTCATATGAATATTTTCTTCTATCTTTAATAAAATTTGAATCTGAATCATAAAGATGCTTGCCTTCAACAATAAGTTTGCCCGTATCAATATTATCAATCACAGAACAATCACCAGGGGCAATTTTCAAGCATTTACCATTTTGAAGAATTTTTGTAATAGGAACTTGTGATGATTCTGAAATATTTTTATGAGAAGCCAAGTGCATAGCTTCACCGTGAACAGGTATAGAAATATAAGGCTTAGTCCAATTATACATTTGTTTTATTTCTTCGGCATGACCATGCCCAGAAACATGAACCAAGTCATCATCTGCCGTTATTATTTCTATTCTTTGCCTTATCAGTAAATTTTTAAGTGCATTAATAGATTTTTCATTACCAGGTATATCTCTTGAGCTAAAGATAACAACATCATCTTTTTCAAGATGGATGTTTCGATGAGAATTATAGGCAATTCTATAAAGGGCAGATCTTTTCTCTCCCTGACTTCCTGTACAAATAATAACAAGATTTTCACTAGGAATTAAAGCAGCTTCTTCTTCTGAAATAAAAATGTCACTATCTTTAATTAATTTTGATTTAACTGCTGCTTCAATATTTTTTTTCATACTTCTGCCAATCAAAGCAATCTTTCTATTATTTTTTTTTGCAGCCTCTACTATGTTAATTATTCTTGCTATATTTGATGAAAAACATGTAACTACAATTCTGTTGATGTATCTTGAAAAAACTTGTTTCAATTCTTTCCTTACATCATCTTCTGATGAAGAAAAACCAGGGACATCCGCATTGGTAGAGTCACCAATAAGAGCTAGAACTCCCTCATTACCTAATTCAATAAAGCTATTTGTATCAAAACTATTGCCTAATGTTGGTTTATTATCAATTTTCCAATCAGCTGTATGCAATAAATTGCCATAAGAAGTTTTAATAACTATTGCTTGGGGTTGCGGTATTGAGTGTGTTGTTTCAATAAATCTTAAATTAAAATTATCTAATATTAAGTTTTTAGATGAATCTAGTTCATTTAAGTTAATAGAGTCCAATTTACCAAATTCTTTCAATCTATTTTCAATTAACAGTTTAGCAAAAGATGAAGCATAAACAGGGCAATTTATATTATCAGCTAAATACGCTACGGCACCAGCATGATCCTCATGCCCATGGCTAATAACAACAGCGACAAGATTATCTTTTATTTCTTCAATGAATTTTATCTTTGGAACTAATAGATCCACTCCCGGATACTGTTCATCTGCAAAAGATAGACCTAGGTCGATCATAATCCACTTACCATCACAGCAATAAAGATAACAATTTGCACCAATTTCACCAATTCCACCAAGGGATAAAAAATAAAGCCCTTTTTCATATAATTTTAAGTTAGTATTATTTTTTAACATAATATTGTAATCCTATAATCTGAAGACCTTCTAATGTAAGATTTGGCTTAATAATAGGCTTAGGTCTAATATCATTTTTAAATATATTTGCTAGCCCTCCTGTGAGAATGATTTTAGGTTTAAATTTTTTCTCATTAGTGATTTTTTTAATAATACCATTAATAGCAAATACATATCCCCAGTAGAAACCTGATCGAATCGCATCCTTCGTATTTTTGGCAACAATGTTATTAGTCTTAACCACATCAGTATTTCTTAAAAGAGAAGTTTTATTTATAAGAGCATTTTTAGATAAATTGATACCAGGGAATATTAATCCGCCAGAAAAAATACTTTCCTTAATAACCTCGAATGTTGTAGCTGTTCCAAAATCTATTACGATGCTATTGTTGATATTATTATTAATAATTGCAATTGAGTTAGCTATTCTATCAGCCCCTATTTCGTTTAAGTTATAATCTATTTTTAAAAAAGATAAAATATTCTTAGATTTTAAAAATAATTCATTAATTTTGTTTATTTTTAAAATTTTAATAATTGACTTATTCAAGCTTGGGACTACAGATGAAATAATTGCTATATTAGGGCTGTCTAGTTTTTTAATTTTTATTAATTTTTTAATAATTTTTTTGATTGATATATTTAGTTGATTATTATTTTGATTACTTTCTATCCTAATAATATTTTTTAAAATTTTATTAGAACTGACTGCAAATACAATATTTGTATTACCTATATCAATTAATATCACTAATAATCCTTCCAGAGAATATTTTTTCTTCAATACCTTTATTTTCTACTAAAAGAGATCCGTCATAGTTTATATCTTTAAGATATATGTTTTGTAAGTTACCATCTGGATACAGAATATCTACAAACGAGCCTAAATACATCATTCTTTTTCGAAATTTTTCCAAAACTTGATTATATTTTTTATAAAAAATTAACTCATATTCATCAAAAAATGATTTTATCATTTCAAAAAGAAACTCTTCATATTTAATATTTACCTCATAATCATTTAAACAACATGTTGGATATTCGTAAATTTTTGGAGATGATGATACATTGATTCCTGCACCAATTAAAATATATTTTATATTATTTAACTCTACAATTTCGGTCATTATCCCCGCTATTTTATTATTATTAATTAATATGTCGTTAGGCCATTTAATATTAATTTTTTCCTTTACGTATCTACTTATAAGGCTGGCTATTGAATTGACAGTAACAGCACTTAATAAGAAATGCTGCTCAATTGATAAATTGTACTTAAATAAAAAAGATATGTAAATATTTCCTTTAGGGCTTACCCATTTATTTCCCCTTCTTCCCACACCTTCTGTTTGCAGATCTGCAATCATGCAAATATTGTTTTCTCCATCTAAATACTTTTTTATTTCACTCATGGTAGAGGTGACACTCTCTAAGTGAATTAATGTAAATTTTTTTTTTGTTAAAAATTTTTCTATACTATTACTAAATTTCACTAATTTAATTCAAAGATATTCCAACAACAATATTCGTAAGAAGAGATGGATAAAAAATAAAGAATGTTATTATAAACATTACAACTGTTAGAATTATTTTAGCATGATTAGTAATAATAAATTCAAATGACTCAGTATGACTAGCTTCATCGAAATACATACCTTTTATAATCCTTAAATAATAAAATGCTGATACAACACTAGCTAGCACACCTAAAATAGCTAGTAAATATAATTGACTTTCTACCGCCGCAATAAAAACATACAATTTACCAAAAAATCCCATGAATGGCGGTATGCCAGCCATAGACAGCATAATAATCGCAATAGATAGACTAATTAAAGGATTAGATTTACTTAAACCATTTAAATCATCTATCTTTTCAACAAATACATCTGCTTTTTTGAGAGATAATAAAATTGAAAAAAAAGCTATATTCATAAGGAGATAAATAAACATATAAATAGAAGCACTTTTAATACCTTGATCATTAGCCGCTACTAAAGCGATCAAAACATAACCAACATGACCAATAGAACTGTATGCGAGGAGACGTTTTAAATTTTTTTGAGCTATTGCTGCCACAGCTCCTAAAAACATTGAAGCTACAGATAAAAAGAAAATTACTTGAGTCCATTCAAAATCAAAATTCCCAAAAGGCTCTAAGCAAAATCTAAATATTAATGCAGTTGCTGCAAGCTTTGGCACAATGGCAAAGAAAGCAGTTATTGAGGTTGGGGCCCCTTCATAAACATCTGGTGTCCACATATGAAAAGGTACTGCTGATACTTTAAAAGCTAGACCAACAAGAACAAAAACTAAACCGAAAACAAGACCAATGGGCAACTTATCTATTTGAGATAAAGATTGATAAATTCCTTCAAAAGAAGTTTGTCCAGTAAATCCATAAACTAAAGAAAACCCATAAAGTAAAATTCCAGATGACAAAGCTCCAAGTACAAAATATTTAACACCAGACTCAGCTGACTCTAATGAATTTCTTTTAATTGCAGCGACAACATATAAAGATAAGCTTTGCAATTCTATCGCCAAATACATTATCATTAAATCTTTAGCGCTTATCATCAACATCATGCCTAATGTTGAAAATAAAAGTAATGTTGGTATTTCAAACTTATTTATTTTTGAGTCAATAAAATAATTTTTTGAAATTACTAAAGATGCAGCAGCTCCGATAGCCGTTAATATTTTAAAAAATTTTGTAAAAGAATTATTTAAAAAATAATTATCAAATGATGCGAAGGTAGTATTGAAATCGAAATAAATTAAAACTGCTACAATTAATAAAGATAAGGTAGCAAAATTAGTTGTTTTAATAAAAGCATTCTTTTTAGAAAATAATCCATACATCAAAGAGCAAATAGCAAGTATGGATAGACTTACTTCGGGAACTAGAAAAATTGTTAATAAGTTATTTGCCATTTACCAATTCATAATTTGAAATAATTAAATCTAAAGATAATCGCATTGGTTCGATAAATATATTTGGAAATATACCAATTAATAATACGGCTATTGCTAGAGGTATAAGTATTATTTTTTCTCTTAGGTTTAAATCTAAAATATCCTTCAATTTCTCATTATTAATTACACCAAATATTATTCTTTTATATAAATAAAGCATATAAACTGCTGAAAGAATGATCCCTGATGCAGCACCAATTACTACTATACTTGAGTATTTAAATGAGCCTACAATAATCAGGAACTCTCCTATAAAGCCACTAGTGCCAGGCAACCCAACTGATCCTAACATAAATATCATAAAAACAGTTGAGTAAATTGGCATTCTATTAACCAATCCTCCATAAAACTTTATTTCTCTAGTGTGCATTCTATCATAAATAACTCCAACACATAAAAATAATGCCCCAGATACAACACCATGACTAATCATTTGAATCATAGCGCCCTCAAGCCCTTGAGAATTTACAATAAAAATACCTATAGTCACTAAACCCATATGAGCAACTGAGGAATAGGCGATCAATTTTTTTATGTCGGTTTGAGCAATCGCAACTAAAGAAGTGTAAACAACAGCAATTATACTTAATGTCATGATTAAAGGTGCAAAAAATTCTGATGCCTCAGGAAGCATTCCTAAAGAAAATCTTATAAATCCATAACCACCCATTTTAAGAAGCACACCTGCTAATATTACAGAGCCAGAAGTAGGTGCTTCTACATGTGCGTCTGGTAGCCAAGTATGGAATGGCCACATTGGAATTTTTACGGCAAATGATGCAAAGAAGGCTAACCATAGATACATTTGAATATTAGTTGAAAAATAATTACCTTGTAAATCTGCAATACTCATAGAATTTGTTAGTTTGTAAATAACAACAATAGCAATTAACATTAAAACAGATCCCAACAGAGTATACAAAAAGAATTTAAAAGAAGCATATATTCTTCTGTCACCTCCCCAAATTCCAATAATTAAATACATAGGAATTAGAACTGCTTCAAAGAAAATGTAAAAAAGTAGAATATCAACTGATGCAAACATTCCTATCATAACTGTTTCAAGGAATAAAAAAGCTAGCATATATTCTTTAACTCTTATTTTTATACTTTCCCAACTTGCTAAAATACATAATGAGGTTAAAAAAGTACTCAAGATAACCATAAATAAAGATATGCCATCAATACCAATGTGGTAATAAAAATTAAAATCACTAAACCATCTAATCTTTTCTTGAAACTGATACTCAGCTTTACTGTTATCAAATTGCAACCAAATTAGTAAACTGAGAAGAAAAACTCCAATTGAAGTACATAAAGCTACTTTTCTAATGTTATCTACCGAACTTTTATCTTCTTTAATTAAAAGAATGACCACAGCTCCTAAAAGAGGCAGAAAAATTGTTAGTGAAAGTAATGGGATATCAGTCATTTAAAAATAAATAAACCATGTTAAAATTATTACTAAACCACCAAGCATTGTGAACGCATAATGGTATAAGTAACCAGATTGAAAACGACTTAAGTAGCCTGAAGTAATTGAAATTACCTTTGAGATTCCATTGGGACCATATCCATCAATAATTTTTTCATCACCTTTTTTCCAAAAAATATTTGCAATAGCAAAGTAAGGTTTTATAAAAAATGAGTTATATAGCTCATCAACATACCATTTATTTAGAGAAATTGAATAAAGAGGATCTAAATTATGGGCTAATATTTTAGATAGATGAATTTTATAAAAATATATTAATGCTGCTAACATAACACCCAAAGCAACAGAGCTTTTTATAATAAGTGTTTGAATAAAGGGGAGATAATGATGACCATCTTTATGGAGTATTACTGCATCTCCCCAAAATGAATACTGAAGTTTTCCAATATAAAATTCAGCAAAAAAGATTCCTGCAAAAATTGATCCTAGAGCCAGGAAGCATAACGGTAAAGTCATAACCAGTGGAGACTCATGAGCATGATCGAAAGTTTTAGCATCTGATCTAGTCTTTCCATGAAATGTCATGAATAATAATCTCCAAGAATAGAATGCTGTTAATAATGCTGTCAAAATGCCTATAGTATAGGCAAAAGAGGCCATTGAAGAACTTGAGAAGTATGTATTCTCTAAAATACTTTCTTTAGAATAATATCCTGAAAAATATGGGAAACCTATAATTGCCAAAGAGCCAATCCACATCATGGTTGCTGTAAATGGTATTTTTTTGAATAACCCACCCATTTTACGCATATCCTGCTCATGATGCATTGCATGTATTACTGAACCAGCAGATAAAAACAATAAAGCTTTGAAAAAACCATGAGTCATCAAATGGAAAATTGAAGCGTTATATGCACCAACTCCTGCGGCAAAAAACATATATCCAAGTTGACTACATGTTGAATAAGCTATGACTCTTTTAATATCATTTTGTGTAAGCGCTATACTTGCAGCAAAGATAGCTGTTGATGCTCCTATGAAAGTAATAAATAAGTTTGTGTAAACTGCATATTCAAATAATGGACTCATTCTTGCAACTAAAAAAACACCAGCTGTTACCATTGTTGCAGCATGAATAAGAGCAGATACTGGTGTTGGTCCTTCCATGGCATCTGGTAACCAAGTATGCAAACCTAGTTGAGCAGACTTTCCCATTGCGCCAATAAATAAAAGAAAGCATAACAAATCAATTGTACTGAAGGTCATACCTATAAATTCGATACTATGATCTTTAAAATTCTCAGCGTTATTAAAAATAATATCAAACTCAATTGAACCAAAAATATAAAAAATACCTGCTATCCCTATAGCGTACCCAAAGTCACCAACTCTATTAACAAGGAAAGCTTTTATTGCCGCATTATTTGCAGTAGGTTTGTGATACCAAAATCCAATTAATAAATAAGAAGCAAGACCAACCCCCTCCCATCCAAAAAACATTTGTAATAGGTTGTTGCTTGAAACAAGCATGAGCATAAAAAAGGTAAATAAACTTAAATATCCCATAAACCTCTCTTTGGCGGGATCTTCACTCATATAACCAATAGAGTAAAGGTGAACACACGCAGAAACACTACAGACTACAATAAACATTGTAGTTGTTAATGAGTCTAATCTAATTGACCAATCAACAATAAAGTTTCCAGAAGTAAACCAATTAAAGATATGAATTATCTCTGTTTCTCTTTCGCCTAAAAAAGAAAAAAATAAAATCCATGATAACAAAGCTGATATAAACAAAAAAGAGGTTGTTAAAATTTGAGTTGCTTTAAAGCTAAATTTTTTTCCTAGAAATAAAGAAAATATAAAACCAAGTAAGGGCAAAAAGATTATCAAATGAGCCATATAATCACCCTTAACCTTTTAATTTATTTATTTTACTAACTTCAATAGAGCCTAAATTTCTATAAAAAACGACCAGGATTGCTAAACCAATTGCTGCTTCTGCAGCAGCTACAGTTAAAGTAAGTAATGCAAAAATTTGTCCTGAAATATCATTTAAAAAGACTGAAAAAGAAATTAAATTAATGTTCACAGAAAGAAGAATTAGTTCGATTGACATTAAAATTATAATGACATTTTTTTTATTTAAAAAAATACCTAGTACACCAATTGTAAAAATAATAGCTGCAAGAAATAAATAATGCTCTAGATATATCATTTATATACCTTCACCTAATTTTATTTTTTTCTTTTCAATAGCGCTCTTAGCTTCCATAAAATTTTGAGAAGATATGTTTTGTCTTTTAACATTCCCTCTATCTCTTAACGTTAATGTTATTGAGCCAACCATAGCAACTAAAAGTATCAAGCCACTAATTTGAAATAAATAAAAATACTCCGTATATAATACTCTCCCAATTAATTGAGTATTTTCTATTTCATTTATTTCAGGCGATGGAATGAATTTTGAAAGTGAATTTTCTGAAAATGATTTAGTAAGAAATAAAATGCCTAATTCAACTATCAAAACTATTCCCAATAATGCGCCAAAAGGTAAGTATTGAAGAAAACCCTCTCTTAATTTTACAAAGTTTATATCCAACATCATCACAACAAATAAAAAAAGTACTGCTACAGCCCCAACATAAACAACGACTAAAATCATTGCTAAAAATTCAGCTCCCAATAAAACGAATAATCCAGAAGCATTAACAAAGCTTAAGATTAAAAACAAAACTGAGTGGACTGGGTTTCTAGCACTTACTACCATGAGGGCTGAAAGAACTGCTATTAATGAAAATAAATAAAACGTTATAGAGTAAAGATACATTAACGATATTTCCTATCTAAATATATATTTTGTGAAATTTCTTGCTCCCATCTATCACCATTTTCTAAGAGTTTATCCTTTGTATACATAAGTTCTTCTCTTGTTTCTGTTGCAAATTCAAAATTAGGACCTTCAACAATTGCATCAACAGGACAAGATTCTTCGCAAAGGCCACAATAAATACATTTGCTCATATCAATATCATATCTAGTAGTTCTTCTACTCCCATCATCTCTTGGTTCAGCCTCTATTGTAATTGCTTGAGCAGGACAAACAGCTTCGCACAACTTGCATGCGATACATCTTTCTTCACCACTTGGATATCTTCTAAGAGCATGTTCACCTCTAAATCTTGGACTTAACGGCCCCTTTTCATGAGGATAATTGATAGTTACTTTAGCCTTAAACATATATTTTAACGTCAAAAACATACCTTGTAAAAGTTCATATAAAATGAAAGATTTAATATATTTAATCATAAGGAATTAGGCACCATATCAAATAAAACTAAAAAACCAGCAGTTAAAACAACCCATAAAAGTGACAGCGGTAAAAAAATCTTCCAACCAAGTCTCATTAATTGATCATATCTATATCTTGGAAAAGTTCCACGAACCCATATAAACAAAAATAAAATAAATATAATCTTAATAGTAAACCAGATAACGCCAGGAATAACATTAAGTGGAAATATATCAAAAGGTGGCAACCAACCGCCCATGAATAGAATAACTGTCATAGAACTCATCAGGATCATGCTTGCATATTCACCAAGAAAAAATAAAACAAATGAAGCAGAAGAGTATTCAGTGAAAAAACCTGCAACTAAAGTTGATTCATCCTCTGGTAAGTCAAAAGGTAGTCTATTCGTCTCAGCTAAAGCAGAGATAAAGAATACAATAAACATTGGAAGAAGCGGGATTGCAAACCACACAGTTTGTTGTGCTTCGACTATTTTTGAGAGATTTAAGGATCCTACACATAATAATACAGTTATAATTACAAAACCAATTGAGACTTCATAAGAGACCATTTGAGCTGCTGAGCGCAAAGCTCCTAAAAAAGGGTACTGAGAGTTACTAGCCCATCCAGCCATTATGACTCCATAAACTCCAAGTGAAGAAACTGCAAATAAGTACATTATTCCCACATTAATATCTGATATTACCAAATTAGGAGCAAAAGGTATTACCGCCCATCCAGCTAAACTTAAAACCATTGTAATTATAGGAGCTAATAAAAAAACTACTTTATTTGAATTGGTTGGAACAATATTTTCTTTTGTTAATAATTTAAGAGCATCAGCAAAACTTTGAAGAATTCCAAATGGACCAACTACATTTGGTCCTCGTCTTAATTGAATTAGGGCTAATACTTTTCTTTCTGCATAAACTAAGAATGCAACGGAAATTAACACGGGCATTAATACCGCTAATATTTGTGCAATAATTATGCTTCCTGGAATTATGAAATCATTTAGTAAAGAAAAATTGTTCATGAGTATTTAACTTTATTAAGTATTTCATTTGTGCATTTAGCCATAGTTTCTGAAGATCGAGAGATTGAATCATTCATATAGAAGTTTGAAATGTTATACGAAATAGTTTGCTCTTCTAATTTTTCTTTTGAAGCAAATGATAATTTAGACGAGTTACTAGTTTTCATGATTTCAAGAAAATTTTTATTATGCTCTACAATTTTTTTTCTAACATCATTGAGATTATTAAATTTAATATCGCATTCTAGTAGATCACTTAATACTTTAAATATTTTCCATTCTTCTTTTGCCTCACCAAGGGGATTATGACAACGAGATGTTTGGATAACTCTTCCTTCAATATTCATGTAGGTTGATGATTTTTCTGTATAAGCCGGGGTGGGTAAAATAATATCTGCATACTGAGCATTTACATCACCGTGATGACCGCAATAGACTACAAACGATCCATCTAAAGATTTTGGACTAATTTCATCTAATCCAAGTAAGAATACTACTGGTTTATTTTTTTTAATTTTTTCTTTAAGTTTAGCTTCCAAATCTCCATCAAAATACTGATTTACAAAGCTAAGCTCAAGAGAGCCTACTCTAGAGATATCTTGGTTTAATATATTTAGTGGATTAAATGAGTTTGAAAAATTAGGTAATTTTTTTGCAATATTTGCACATATCTTTAAAACAGATTCACCTTGGTCATTGTTAATAGCTGAAGTGCCAATAATAATGATTGGATTTTTTGCATTAAATAATATTTTTGAAAACTCTGAATTATTTTCTAAAATATCATTTAACCCAGTTAATGATTTGGAAATTTTATGATAAGGATAATTTAGATTAAGATCAGGTCCAATGATACCAATTTTGCAATTATTATTTATGTATGTTTTTCTAATTCTTGCATTAAGAACACTTGCTTCCCATCTGGGATTTGAACCTACTAGAAGTATTGCATCAGCGTTTTCAACTTCTTGTATAGAAGAATTAAATTTATAACTTTCACTCTCACCATGAATAACTTGGGCATTATCAAACCTGCAATCATATAAATTTGAACCAAGTGCATGTGAAAAAATTTTTGATGAAATTACAGTTTCTGCATCAGTAAATTTTCCAGATAATGTTATTGTTTTCTCTTTTCCCCTGTTAGTAATTTCATCTTTAATTTTATCTAAAGCGGTATTCCAATCAGAAGTATTCAGCTTATTATTTTCTTTGACATATACTTTATCTAATCTCTGTCTTGACAATCCATCAATAGCAAATCTTGTTTTATCGTTTATCCACTCTTCATTTGTATCTTCATTAATACGAGGCAAAACTCTTAAAACTTGCTTTCCTCTTGTATCAACTCTTATACTTGATCCAATACCATCTAAAACATCGTGCGTTTCAGTTTTGCTTAATTCCCATGGCCTTGATTTAAAAGCATAGGGCTTACTAGTTAAAGCTCCTACAGGACATAAATCAATAACATTACCAGATAGCTCTGAGTCAATTGTTTTTTCTAAATAAGTTGTAATCTCAGCATTTTCTCCTCTACCAAGAAGCCCTAAATCATCAACACCAGCTATTTCTGTTGAAAACCTAACACATCTTGTGCAGTGTATACAACGAGTCATTATGGTACTTACTAACGGACCCATATGTTTGTTTTTAACGGCTCTTTTGTTCTCATCGTACCTTGATTTATCAAAACCATAATGCAGAGCTTGATCCTGGAGGTCGCATTCACCACCTTGATCACAAATTGGACAATCTAAAGGATGGTTTATTAAAAGAAATTCCATAACTCCTTTTCTAGCTTTTTTAACCATTTGAGAATTTGTTTTAATGACCATTCCATCTCCAGCTGGCATCGCACAAGATGCGACTGGCTTTGGAGGACCTTTCACCATTTCTACAAGACACATTCTACAATTTCCGGCAATGGATAATTTTTCATGATAACAAAATCTAGGAATTTCAGTACCAGCTAATTCACAAGTTTGCATTACTGTCATACCATTTTCAAACTCAACTTTTTTGTTATCTATTGTTATAGTAGGCATTAAGCCACCTCTTCTAATCGGTATTCTTTAATCCTTCTTTCTACCTCAGATCGAAAGTGCCTCATCAATCCTTGAATAGGCCAAGCAGCAGCATCTCCTAATGCGCAAATAGTATGACCTTCAATTTGTTTAGTTACATCTAAAAGCTTATCAATATCATCAACTTGCGCGCTTCCTTTAACCATTTTTTCCATCATCCTAAACATCCAACCAGTTCCTTCTCTACAAGGTGTGCACTGTCCACAACTTTCATGTTTATAAAAATGAGAGAGTCTACAAATAGCATCAACAATATCAGTAGATTTATTCATTACTATTACTGCCGCTGTACCAAGACCACTTTGAACTTCTTTTAAGCTATCAAAATCCATCTTAACGATATCACATATTGATTTTGGAAGAAGTGGAACACTTGCACCTCCTGGAATTACAGCTAATAAATTATCCCATCCACCAATTACTCCGCCAGCATGTTTTTCTATAAGTTCTTTTAATCCAATGCCCATTTCTTCTTCAACGTTGCATGGATTATTTACATGCCCAGAAATACTAAATATTTTAGAACCAGTATTATTTTCTCTACCAAGACTGCTAAACCATTTAGCTCCTCTTCTAATAATTGTTGGAGCTACAGCTATAGTTTCAACATTGGTAACTGTCGTTGGGCATCCGTATAATCCAGCACCTGCTGGAAAAGGAGGTTTTAATCTTGGCTGACCTTTTTTACCTTCAAGACTTTCTAAAAGAGCAGTTTCTTCACCACAAATGTAAGCTCCTGCCCCTCTATGAAGATAAATGTCATAATCCCAGTTAGTTCCACAAGCATTTTTACCTATCAAATTATTTTCGTAAGCCTCATCTATTGCTTTTTGAAGATTGAACGCTTCATTATAATACTCGCCCCTTATATAGATGTAACAAGTATTAGCATGCATGGCAAAACCAGCAACTAAACATCCTTCTAATAAAAGATGAGGATCGTTTCTCATTATTTCCCTATCTTTACATGTACCTGGTTCAGACTCGTCTGCATTAACTACCAAGTAGTGAGGCTTTCCAGAATCTTTAGGCATAAATGACCATTTTAAACCTGCAGGAAAACCTGCGCCACCTCTTCCTCTTAATTGACTATTTTTAATCTCTCCAACAATAAATTCAGAACCTTTTTCAATAATTTCTTTAGTATTAGACCAAATACCTCTTTCATTTGCCCCCTTTAAAGACCAATCATCAAAGCCATATAAATTTTTAAAAATTTTGTCTTCTTCTCTAAGCATCTTTTCCTCTTTCGTGATGAGAGGCTTGTCTACCTATTTGAGAACCTTTAGAAATAGATTTATTATTTTTTAAATCTGTTAAAATTTTTTTAAAAGTACTTTCATCTAGATCTTCATAATAATCGTCATTGATTTGAACCATTGGGGCATTGCAACACGCTCCTAAACACTCAACTTCAACAACTGTAAATTTTTTATCTTTAGATGTTTCGCCTAGTTTAGCATTTGAAATCTCTCTTGCAACTTTTACAAGCTTATCACTACCTCTTAACCAACATGGGGTTGTTCTACAAATTTGTACAAAATTTTCTCCAATTGGCTCAAGAATAAACATAGAATAAAATGTAGCGACTTCTAAAACACGAATGTATGACATGCTTAAAGTTTCAGCTACTTTTTCGATTGAAGTCTTGCTTAACCAACCTGAATTTTGTCTTTGTGCAAGATCAAGAAGTGGAATAACTGCACTTTGTTGTCTAGAAGTAGGATATTTTTGTATTATTTTTGATACTCTTTTAAAGTTATCCTCTGACCATTCAAAAATATCATTAGGAATATTATACACTTTGTTGGTCATTCCTGGATGTTTCATCTGTCAATTTCTCCAAATACAATATCTAGACTTCCTAGAATTGCTGCGATATCTGCCATTAAATGTCCTTTTGATAAAAAATCAAGTGTTTGCAGGTGAGCAAATCCTGGGGCTCTTATTTTACACCTGTAAGGTTTACTAGAACCGTCAGATACTAAAAAAACACCAAATTCCCCTTTAGGTGCCTCTACTGCATTATAAGTCTGACCTTCAGGAACTCTATATCCTTCAGTAAATAATTTAAAATGATGAATTAATGATTCCATAGAATGTTTCATTTCACTTCTTTTAGGAGGGGTGATTTTATTATCTATAACAGAAATTTCTCCTGATTTAATTTGTGTTAAACACTGCTGAATGATCGAAATACTTTGTCTCATTTCTTCAATACGAACCAAATATCTATCAAAGCAATCACCTTTTTTTCCAACAGCAATATCAAAGTCAACTTTATCATATGCATCATACGGTTGAGATCGTCTTAAATCCCATGGAACACCAGCACTTCTTAAAACTGGCCCTGTGCATCCCCAATCAATTGCCTCTTGCCTAGATATAATACCTATATCAACAGATCTTTGTCTTAAAATTCTATTATTTGTTAAAAGATCTTCAAGATCATCAATAAATTTTGGGAGATTTTTAAAATGATTGTTTAACTTTTCTTCCATAGCTTCTGGCATGTCCTGGTGAACTCCTCCGGGTCTAAAATAGGCCGCATGAAACCTTGCACCTGATACAGCTTCATGAAATTCAAGAAGTTTTTCACGTTCTTCAAAACACCATAGAAAAGGAGTTACTGCGCCAATATCAGCTGCGTAAGCAGGTATATTTAATAAATGATTTAATAATCTAGTAATCTCTGCAAATATAACTCGAATATATTGAGCTCTTTGAGGAACCTCAATTCCAAGCAAATTTTCAGTTGCGAGTGCAAAAGCGTGTTCTTGACACATAGGTGAAACATAATCCAAGCGATCAAAATATGGTACAGCCTGGAGATAAGTTTTGTATTCTATTAATTTTTCGGTACCTCTATGAAGCAAGCCTATATGAGGTTCTGCCCTCTCAACAACTTCACCATCAAGTTCCACAACTAATCTTAAAACTCCATGTGCAGCAGGATGTTGTGGTCCAAAATTAATAGTCGTAGTGTTTACTTCAATCTCTTTCATGCTTTGTCTTCTCCAGTGAGATCATCTATTCTATCGGTCATCCCTTCCCAAGGGGATGTATAATCAAAGTCTCTATATTCTTGTGTTAATTTTACAGGCTCATAAACTACTTTTTTTTCTACATCATCATACCGAACTTCAGTATGGCCAGTTAAAGGAAAATCTTTTCTAAGAGGGTGACCTTCAAAATTATAATCAGTCATAATCCTTCTTAGATCTGGATGATTATTAAAATTTATACCAAATAAATCATAACACTCTCTTTCATACCAATTGGATGATTTAAAAATGTCAAAAATACTATCTAAGTTTTCATTTTCACTGATAAAGGTTTTCAAAATTATTCTTTTATTTCTTTTCATACTTAATAATATATAAATTACCTCAAATCTCTTTTCTCTAGATGGATAATCTACAGCTGTAATATCTATAAGTTGGTCAAAATTATAAATCTCATTATTTTTTAATTCACCAAATAAACTAACTGCATCTTCCTTAATAAATTCACCCTCATAAAATATTTCTTTATCTTTAATATTTGATAATTCATTTATTTTTTTAAGTTCTTCAAGCATTAGTTATCTAACAAATTTATTTTTTCTTCTAATTTTTTTTTGTAACTGCAAGATACCATATACTAAAGCCTCTGCAGTAGGAGGACATCCTGGCACATATATATCAACAGGTACAATTCTATCACAACCTCTTACAACTGAATAAGAGTAATGATAATAACCTCCTCCATTAGCACATGAGCCCATAGATATTACCCATCTTGGTTCAGGCATTTGATCATAAACTTTTCTTAATGCTGGGGCCATTTTATTTGTAAGTGTTCCAGCAACAATCATCACATCCGACTGGCGCGGGCTTCCTCTCGGTATGACGCCATACCTATCAAGATCATATCTTGCCATATAAGCATGAATCATCTCAACTCCACAACATGCAAGTCCAAATGTCATTGGCCAAAGAGATCCTATTCTTGCCCAAGTTAAAAGTTTATCAAAATTTGCAACTAAAAAACCTTTGGAGTTTAATTCATCTCCAAAGTTTTCTTCATTAATTTCTACTCCCATTCAAGAGCTCCTTTTTTCCACTCATATATAAATCCGACTGTAAGAATAAATAAAAAAATCATCATTGACCAAAAGCCAAAAATTCCAATACTTCCAAGTGATATTGCCCAAGGAAATAAAAATGCTACTTCTAAATCAAAAATAATAAATAGAATTGCAACCAGGTAAAATCTTACATCAAATCTTCCTCTAGCATCATCAAAAGCTTCAAAGCCACATTCATATGCAGATAGTTTTTCGTTATCAGGTTTACGTTCACCAACAACAAAAGAAAGGGTTGTCATTCCAACGGCAATTGCAAAACCAATAATTATAAAAATAAGTATTGGTAGGTATTCAGATAAATAATTTTCCACTTTATTATGTTTCTACTTTTCTACAAAAAAATGTTTAAGTAATCTATTTAATGGATTATTCAAGGATAACAATCTGTGATTTCTGCAGCTAATAAACAAATTTATAAAAATATTGTAAAGCTGATACGCGAAATGATACGCATCATAAATTCATAACAAAAAACTGGCGCGAGAGACGGGATTCGAACCCGCGACCTCTGCCGTGACAGGGCAGCGTTCTAACCAGCTGAACTACTCCCGCGCATGGTGGGTGTTGAGAGACTCGAACTCCCGACCCTCTCGGTGTAAACGAGATGCTCTACCAACTGAGCTAAACACCCTAAACAAAAACGGCTGTTAAATATTTTTAACAGCCGTTGCAACATAAATAATGTTGTATTAGATATTAACTGCGTCTTTAAGTGCCTTACCTACTGTAAACTTAGGTCGTTTTGATGCAGGAATTTGTATAGATTCACCAGTTCTAGGATTTCTTCCAGTTGTAGCCTTTCTATGGCTTATGCTAAAGTTTCCAAAACCAACTATACTTACTTTCTCATCTCTTTTAAGAGAATTAGTAACAGCATCTAAAAGACTTTCAATAGCTCTTGTAGAGTCTGATTTTGATAATCCTGCAGATGATGCAACTGATGCGATTAGGTCATTTTTATTCACATTAAACTCCTTTTTATTGATCTATATTGATAATATTCTCTAGTTTAATTATTAAGTCAATTAATAATAAAATAAAAATCCCAGTTTAAGGCGAAAATTAAGTTTTTTTGACAGAAAATATAACTTAATGGGCTGTATTTTCCTTTATAATATTTTTATCCTGAGTAGATTTTTGAGATACTAGTATATCTGATTCGGTAATATTTAGAGGATTGATAGGTTTTGAGAGGGTATATTCAAGAATTGACATAGCATCACTAACAGGAATAATTTTAATATTTTTTAAAATTTCTTTATCAAACTCTTTAACTTCATTTTTATTGTCAAAAGGAATTAATACTTTTTTAATTCCAGCTCTAACGGCAGCGTAAATTTTTTCTTTTAACCCTCCAATAGGCAAAACTCTTCCACGAAGAGTAATTTCTCCTGTCATTGCAACATCTCTTTTGACTTTATTTGAAGTTAATGAAGAAACTAGAGAATTAAATATAGCTATACCTGCACTAGGGCCATCTTTAGGTGTTGCACCTTCTGGTACGTGAAGGTGAATATCATATTTATCAAAATCAAAAGGATGAATTCCTAGCTCTATACTGTTTGCTTTAACATAAGAAATAGCTGCTTGGACAGACTCCTTCATGACATCACCAAGCTTACCAGTAATTGTTAGTTTTCCTTTTCCGATCGATAGAATTACTTCTATTGACAAAATCTCTCCGCCAACCTCTGTCCATGCTAGGCCATTAGTGACTCCAATTAAGTTTTTTTTCTCAATCTCGCTTGATCTAAATTTGCTATAACCAAGAAATTTAGACAAAAGATTATCGTTCAACGTAATCGATTTTTTATTTGATGTTTCTAGTATTTTAACAATTTTTCTACAGACTTTGGATATTTCTTTTTCTAAATTCCTAACTCCTGCTTCCCTCGTATAATTCCGAATAATTTGACCTATAATTTTATTTCCAAATTTAACTTCATTTTTATTTAAAACATGATTTTTTAACTGTTTAGGAAGAAGGTATTTTTGAGCAATTTTATTTTTTTCTTTTTCTGTATACCCTGGTATTCTAATAATTTCCATTCTATCAAGAAGAGGTGCAGGAATATTTAATGTATTAGCCGTGCAAACAAACATCACATCTGACAAATCATAATCAACCTCTAAATAATGATCGTTAAATTTATTATTTTGTTCAGGGTCCAATACTTCTAGTAGCGCTGATGATGGATCCCCTCTCCAATCAGCCCCAAGTTTATCAATTTCATCAAGCAGGATTAATGGATTTGATGATTTTGCTTTTTTCATAGATTGAATGAATCTCCCAGGCATAGATCCTATGTAAGTTTTTCTATGTCCTCTGATCTCTGCTTCATCTCTAACACCACCAAGAGACATTCTTACGAAATTTCTTCCAGTAGCAGTTGCTATTGATTTACCCAATGATGTTTTACCAACTCCAGGAGGTCCAACTAGACAAAGAATTGGCCCTTTAATTTTATCTGATCTTTTTTGAACAGCAAGATATTCGAGAATCCTGTCTTTAACAGTGTTAAGCCCATAGTGATCATCTTCTAATATACCCTTAGCTTTTTTAATATTTTTTGATACTTCAGTGTGAGACCCCCAAGGAAGAGCAACAATCCAATCAAGATAATTTCTAATTACTGTGGCTTCAGCAGACATAGGGCTCATATTTTTTAATTTTTTTAATTCTGAATTACTTTTTTCTAAAGCTTCTTTTGTAAGCTTTATTTTTAAAATTTTCTTTTCAAGCTCTGCAATTTCATCAGACTCTTCATTTTCACCTAGCTCTTTTTGAATAGCCTTCATTTGCTCATTAAGGTAATATTCTTTTTGAGTTTTTTCCATCTGGCGCTTGACTCTTCCCTTAATTTTCTTTTCAACTTGAAAGGAGTCAATCTCAGCCATAAGATAAGAGTATATTTTATCAAGACGTTGTTCTAGATCAATTAACTCTAATAACTCTTGTTTTTGCTTAATAGAAATAGCTAAATTCACTGAGACTAAATCAGAAATTTTATTTGCATCTGTTATGGATTTTAAATTGCCGATTAAATCATTTGATAGTTTTTTATTAAGCTTTATGTATTCTTCAAACTGCTCGATGACAACTTTTGAAAGAGCTTTAATTTTTATATTTGTTTTTGTTTTTTTTACTAATACTTCTACATTAGCTGTTAGATAATCTTTATTAGAGCTTAGTTTACTTAAGTTAGCTCTATCAATACCTTCGACCAAAACCTTAATAGTGCCATCTGGTAACTTTAAAAGCTGCAGAACCTTAGCAATAGTTCCCCACTTGTATAAATTATTAGGTTTAGGGTTTTCAACATCTGAGTCTTTTTGAGCCAATAATAGAATTTCTTTATCACTGGACATTACATGATTAAGAGCATTGACAGACTGTTTTCTTCCTACAAATAGAGGGGCAACCATTCCAGGGAAAACTACTATATCTCTTAAGGGCAATACTGGTATAGATTTTGTATTCATTATAATAAGAAATGATTATTTTTATGCTAATTTCAAGACTTATTAGCTAAAATTTTTTGATTTGTCTGCTTATTTGAATAAATTAAAATTGGATCTGATTTATTTGATACCACATCACGATTAATTACTATCTTTTCTAAATCTTTTTTATCTGGTGTTTCAAACATTAAATCTATTAAAAGACTTTCTATTATGGACCTTAGTCCTCTTGCTCCTGTTTTTTGATCTATTGCTAAATTAGCAATTTTTTTGAGAGCATCATTTTTTATGTCAAGTTTTACTCCATCCATCTTAAATAATGATACATATTGTTTTAATAATGCATTTTTAGGCTCTTGCATTATCTTAATTAACATCTCTTCACTTAGTTCTTGAAGTGTCGCAATAACTGGGAGTCTTCCAATAAACTCAGGTATCATACCAAATTTTAATAAATCTTGATTCTCCAAGTTTATTAATGAATCTCCTACAGATTTTTCATCAAATTCAGAGATTGAAGAGTTAAACCCAATAGAAGAACCTTTCAGTCTAGAATTAATAAAATTTTCTAAACCTGAAAAAGCACCCCCGCAAATAAATAATATGTTTGAAGTGTCTACGTGTAAAAACTCTTGTTGTGGATGCTTTCTTCCACCTTGTGGAGGAACACTTGCTACAGTACCTTCCATAATTTTAAGTAAGGCTTGTTGAACTCCTTCACCTGACACATCTCTTGTTATAGAGGGGTTGTCACTTTTTCTACTTATTTTGTCAATTTCATCAATATAAACAATTCCTTTTTGCGCCCTTTCAACATTATAATCAGATGCTTGTAATAATTTTAATATTATATTTTCTACATCTTCACCCACATATCCAGCTTCAGTTAGACTGGTTGCATCAGCAACTGTAAAAGGAACATCTAAAATTTTTGCTAAAGTTTGGGCAAGCAGGGTTTTTCCAGTTCCGGTTGGGCCAACTAATAAAATATTAGATTTTGATAACTCAACATCATCAAAAGTTGAATTTGCCAGACGTTTATAATGATTATAAACTGCAACAGATAATATCTTTTTTGCTTTGTCCTGACCAATTACAAAATCATCAAGAAATTTTTTTATTTCTGATGGTCTAGGAGTATCTTTCTTAAGCTTAGTTTTATTATTCTTGCTATCTTCTTTAATTATATCCATGCATAATTCAACACACTCATCACAAACAAAAACTGTAGGTCCAGCTATTAATTTTTTAACTTCTTTTTGACTTTTCCCACAAAAAGAACAAAACAAAGAATCTTTATCTTCCTTTTTACTCATTAAGGTTTCCTCTTCTCAACAATTTTATCAATTAAACCAAATTTTATTGCTTCATCTGGTGAAAAATATCTATCTCTTTCCATAACTTTTTGAATTTCATTGATTTTATTACCAGTATGTTTTGAGTAGATTTCATTTAACCTATCTTTTGTTTTTTTGATTTCATTAGTATGAATCTCTATATCAGTAACCTGTCCTTGATAACCTCCACTAGGTTGATGAACCATAATTCTAGAGTTTGGTAAAGAAAATCTCATATCCTTAGAACCTGCGGTTAAAAGTAATGATCCTGCAGAAGCAGCTTGACCTATACATATTGTCATAATTTCAGGAGAAATATATTGCATAGTATCATAAATAGCTAAGCCGGACCAAACAATACCACCAGGAGAATTTATATAAAAAGATATCTCTTTTTTTGGGTTTTCAGATTCTAAAAAAAGTAACTGAGCGCATATTAAGCTTGCTACATTATCATCAATCGGACCTGTTAAAAAAATAATTCTTTCTTTAAGCAATCTAGAATAAATATCGTATGCTCTTTCTCCTCGAGATGATTGCTCCACAACCATTGGTATTAAATTATTTGTAATTTTTTCTATATCTTTCATTAGTTCCCCTCTTTAACGTCAAAAACTTTTTTTTCCAATTTTTCATATTCATCTTTGGTAACTTTAATTTTTTTTATATTGGCATCAGACATTATAGATTTAATAACCTTTTCTTCTAATATTGGCCCCCTGATAGTTTCTATTGCTGAAGGATTCTTTTTAAAATATTCAATTATTTCTTTTTCTTGTCCAGGATATTGTGATGAATATTGCATCATTCCATTAGATAATTCTTTCTCATCTACTGAAATATTATTTTGCTTAGATATAAATTGAAGAAGAAGTGCTAATTTTACTCTCCTTTTTGAAATTTTTTCGTATCTTTTTTTTAGTTCTTCGTCATTTAATTTTTTATCATCTTCATCTAATGAGCCATCTTTTTTGGCATGCTCAAGTCTATGCCAAATATCTTTAATTTCTTGATCAAGTATACCCTGAGGTAGATCGAATTTATGCTCTTTATCAAGAGTGTCCATTAGCTCTTTTTTCTCAATTTGTTTTAAACCATTTTCGTACTGAGATTTAAAATTTTTTTCAAGATTATTTTTTAAATCTTTCTCATCTTTGAATCCACTTTTATCTAAAAATTCTTTATCTACGACAAAGGGTGTTGATTCTTCAATCTCAATAATCTCAACATCAAAAAGGATTAATTTTTCTTTATCCAACTTTAGTGATTTTGAAACATCTAATAATAGATTATCTTTGTTTCCTTTTTTTAATTTTTTTTCTAATATTCTAGATCCAATTTCAGGAAGAACCTGATATTCTGAGTCGATAATAATTGGAAGGTTTTTTTGTAATTTAAAATAATCAGGTGCGCTTGAATCATTTGTTGTCAAATTTACAAAAACCTTATCTGATACAATTATCTCTCTATTATTTATGATTTTTGAATATTTTTTTTGAGATTTTAAAAACTCTTTATAATTTTCTTCTATTAAAGATTTATCTAAATCTATTTCGTATTTATTTACTACAAATGACTTAAAGTCTTTTAATTTAATTTTTGGCTCAAGATCGATTTTGATTTCAACTTCTATAGGTTCATTTTTTTCATATTTTTTTAAATCTATTTTTGGTTGGGTAAAAGGTTTTAAATTTCTCTTCTCAAGCAAGTCCTTAGTCTTTGATTGTACTAAATTTTCAACAGCTTCTGAAAGCACGTTGTTTTCATATTTTTTTCTTACTATACTTAAAGGTGCTTTTCCTTTTCTAAAACCTGGCAATGATACTGTTGGTAATAATTCTTGTATCTTTGAGTCAATAATTTCATTTATTTCCTCATAAGGTATCTCTAATGAATATTCTTTGTACAGAGTTCCTGACTTAATTTCTTTTATTGACATCAATTTACCTCTTTAAATGGTAGGCCGGAAAGGACTTGAACCTTCACACCTCGCGGCACTAGATCCTAAGTCTAGCGTGTCTACCAATTCCACCACCGGCCCATTATTCATCCGCTTTTATGATGATTACAATAAAAAACAATAGAGAATTTAAATAAAAATGTTTTTTTTACAATTTGGGGCGAACGAGGGGATTCGAACCCCCGACATCGGCCACCACAAGGCCGCGCTCTAACCAACTGAGCTACGTTCGCCATTTTTATTCATAAATTAAAAGTTTTATTAATAAAAATAATTGGCTATACCAAATTTATGAAAGTTTCAAAAAAAATAATTAATTTAGAGACAGAATCTGCTTTTGCTATACTTGCTAAAGCAACAAAACTTATTTCTGAGGGCAAAGACATCATAAATCTTGGTATCGGACAGCCAGATTTTCCCACCCCATTAAATATACAAGAAGCTGCAATTAAAGCAATTAAAGATGGGTATCATGGATACACACCATCAAATGGAATTCTGCCTTTACGAGAAGCGGTATCTGAACAAATTTTTGAAGATTATAAAGTTGATATTAATCCTGATCAAATTTTAATTACACCTGGAGGCAAACCCACTATTTTTTATTCTAGCCTTATTCTAGGTGGTGAGGAAAATGAAATAATTTATCCAGATCCAGGTTTTCCAATATATCGTTCGATGATTAATTTTAGCGGAGCAAAGGGAGTTCCTCTAAAGCTTATTGAAGAAGATAATTTTGAAATTAATATTGATAAATTAGAAAAATTAATAACTAATAAAACTAGTCTAATAATTATAAATAATCCTAATAATCCAACTGGCTCATTTATGGGGAAAAAGAAAATAGATAAACTTGTTAACATGTTAGAAAAGTATCCTGATATATTTATCCTATCGGATGAAATATATAGTAAAATTATATTTGATAATAATCAGATGCCTTCATTTTTGAATTATAATAAATTAAGAGAAAGATTAATTGTTTTAGAGGGTTGGAGCAAAACATTTTGTATGACTGGTTGGAGACTTGGATGGAGTGTTTGGCCCAAAAGCCTATATGAGCATGCTAATAAACTGTGCGTTAATGATCATTCGTGCCCTAATGCAATATCTCAATATGCTGGGATAGAAGCATTAAGAGGTCCTAAAGAAACAATTGAGAATATAATAAAAGAATTTCAAAGAAGAAAAGAATTCGTTCATTCAGAACTAAACAAGTTAAATAACATGACTTGTTTTAAGCCAGGAGGTGCGTTTTATGCCTTTCCTAATGTCTCAAAATCAGGTTTAAGTGGTCAAAAGTTTTCCGATATAGCGCTTGAGGAAAAGGGGGTTGCTTTGGTGCCAGGTATAAGCTTTGGAAATAGTGCGAAAGATTTCACTAGAATAAGTTATGCGAATTCAATGGAAAATTTACAAAAAGCAATTTATAGACTTTCTACTATATGAAAAAAGTTGAGGCAATAATAAAACCTTTCAAACTTTCTTTAGTTAAAGAAGCTTTACATGAGGTTGGTATTTCAGGAATGACAGTTTCAGATGTAAAAGGTTTTGGTAGACAAAGAGGTTCATCAGGTGGAATAGATAATGCTCAAGAGTATGATGATGAATTTTTAGTAAAAATGAAACTTGAGGTTATTGTTGAAGATGAGGATGCCGATAAAGTCACAGATGCTATCAAAAAAGCTGCATATTCTGGTAAAATTGGAGATGGTAAAATTTTTATTTATAGTATCGATAAAGTAATTCGAATAAGAACTGGTGAAAAAGACAGTGATGCTGTCTAATTTAACTTTACATTTAAAGAAAAACTAATAAATACCTTTCTAATCGTTCAATTTAAGTTTTTTCTTAAATCGGAAGTAAGTCTTTTGACTGAAGGAACGCATGCAAAAGTTATAAATCGTTCAACCCATTTGGGTCGGAAGTAAGCTTCAGCTGAAGGAACGCGAATAGCAGATTTCATAACTAGAGCATGAATAAGTATTAAGCTAAATTCAACTGTTGAATTTGGTTAACTTTAAACATGAGGCGTTTATGAAATATAACTGCAAAACTCCAAAAGAGTTATTAAAAAAAATTAAAAATGAAGAAATAAAAATGGTTGATCTTCGATTTACAGATATGCCCGGATCAACTCATCATATTTCTATTCCAATTAAGTATTTAAAGGAAGATTTATTTAAGGATGGTATTGGCTTTGATGGATCTTCTGTAAGAGGTTTTCAATCAATAGAAAATAGTGACATGGCAATGCTTCCTGACGTGACTACGGCTTATATTGACCCTTTTTTTTCTGAGAAAACTATTGCTTTTTATTGTGATGTTGTAGACCCTATCACTTATAAAAGTTATTCAAGAGATCCAAGATATATTGCTAAAAAAGCAGAAAAATATCTTAAGTCTTCAGGCATGGGAGATACGGCTTATTTTGGTCCTGAGGCTGAATTTTTTATTTTTAATGATGTTAAATATGATTCTGGTTCTAATTTTGCGTTTCATGAAGTTGACTCTACAGAAGGAGCATGGAATACTGGGAAAGATGAGGGGCCTAACCTAGGGCATAAACCAAGACATAAAGGTGGCTATTTTCCTTTACCTCCCTCTGATAGTCTTCAAGATGTTAGGACAGAAATGGTTTTAACAATGGAGGATATTGGTATTAACGTTGAAGCCTCACATCATGAAGTTGCAACTGGAGGACAATGTGAAATAGATTTAGAATTTTCACCACTGCTGTCGATGGCTGATGATCTGTTAAGGTACAAATATGTAGTCAAAAATGTAGCTAAACTTCACGGTCTTACTGCTACATTTATGCCAAAGCCACTATTTGAAGATAACGGATCAGGAATGCACGTCCATTCTAGTATTTGGAAAAAAAATAAAACATTAATGTACAAAAAAGGTAATTATGCTGACTTGAGTGATTTTGCACTTTATTACATAGGTGGAATATTGAAACATGCTCCTTCGTTATTAGCGTTTTGTGCACCTACAACTAATTCATATAAAAGATTAGTGCCTGGTTTTGAGGCACCTGTAAATATTGCCTATTCAGCTGCAAATAGAACAGCTTCTGTTAGGATACCAAATAATTATACAGCTAGTCCAAAATCTAAAAGAATTGAATTTAGATGCCCAGACCCTTCTGCTAATCCATATCTCGCATTTTCAGCAATTTTAATGGCAGGTTTAGATGGGGTTAAAAATAAAATCAACCCAGGAAAACCTACCGACATTAATATATATGAGGCACCAGCTAGCGTTTTAGCAAAAATTCCTTCAACTCCTGGATCATTGGCTGAATCTCTTAATGCTCTAGAAAAAGATCATAAATATTTACTTCAGGGTGATGTGTTTACTAAAGATAACATTGAAACTTACATTAACTTTAAAAGAGAAAATGAAGTAAGTCCTATGGATCTTAGACCTCACCCACATGAGTTTGATCTTTATTATGATGTTTAAAGTTTAGTAAAAATAATTTTTGAAAAACCGCCTCTTATTAGGCGGTTTTTTTTATGTGATTCCATCGATACTTTTGATAAAAAAAATGATGCCAAAAAAATCTCTCTATTCTGCTAAAAACATTGAAGTTTTAGAAGGCTTAGAGCCAGTCAGAAAACGCCCAGGAATGTATATTGGAAGCACTAATGAACAGGGATTGCATCATTTGGTCAATGAAGTATTAGATAATAGCATCGATGAAGTAGTCGCTGGACATGCAAGTGAAGTACATTTTCATTACAGAAAAGATGGTTCAATTAAAATTAAAGATAATGGAAGAGGTATTCCAATTGATTTTCACCCTAAGTTTAAAAATAAAAGAGCATTAGAAATTGTACTTACTACTCTTCATGCTGGAGGTAAATTTGATAGTAACTCATATAAAACCTCAGGTGGTTTGCATGGTGTGGGTATTTCAGTTGTAAATGCTTTAAGCTCTTCTTTGGAAGTGAATGTGTTTAAAGGTGGTAAGAAATATTCTCAATTATATTCCAAAGGGAAAACTAAAACTAAAATTAAAATTGATAAATGCAGTAAAACAGAAAAAGGAACTGAAATAATATTTATACCAGATGAATCTATATTTGAGATAACGGAATTTTCTCCACAGAAATTGTATGACTTTATTAAAATGAAAGCAGTTTTAGTTTCTGGAACAACAATCGAATTTAGAATTGATAAAGAGTTAATTAAAAATAACACACCTAATTATGAAACATTTTATTTCAAAAATGGTATTGCAGACTACTTAGATATTAAAAATAAAAACGCACCAAAATTATTTGATAAAAAATTTAAAATTACTAAAAATATTAATAATAACGAAAAATGTGAAATATTTATAAGCTTTAATTTAAATGAAAAATTTTCACTAATTTCATTTTGTAATACAATTGAAACTCCAGATGGAGGCTCTCATGAGAATAGTTTTAAAAATGGAATCTTAAAAGCTATAAAATTATATGGTCAAAAAAATCAAATATCCAAAATATCTAATATTAACATTAATGACATCTCTGATTATTCCGACATCGTCATTTCAATATTTATTAATGAACCAAGCTTTGAAGGGCAAACTAAAAAAAGAATTATTATGCCTAAACTTCAAAAATTATTAGAGGGTGTGATACAAAATGAATTTTTATTGTGGCTAAATTCTAATAAAAAAATATCTAAGACTCTTATCGAAACTTTAATTGAAAGATCTCTTTTGAGAACAGATCTAACTAAGATAAAGGAATTGGAGAGAAAAACTATTAAAGAAAGAAATAATCTTCCAGGTAAATTAGTTGATTGTTCAAGTAAAAAAATTGAAAATACTGAATTATTTATTGTGGAAGGTGATAGTGCTGGCGGATCAGCTAAGTCAGCGCGTAACCGTGAATTGCAAGCTATACTTCCATTAAGAGGAAAAATTTTAAATGTATTTAGTGTAAGTTTATCTAAAATTGCAGATAATAATGAAATTCAAAATCTTATTCAATCTCTTGGATGCGGTATAGGTAAAAATTGTAATTTATCAAAATTGCGATATGATAAAATAATACTTATGACTGATGCAGATGTTGATGGATCTCACATTGCAACTTTACTTATTACTTTTATCTATAAATATATGAGACCTATTATTGATAGTAATAGATTGTTTTTAGCTATGCCCCCTCTTTTTAAAATTCAACATAAAGAAAAAATTTTTTATGCTTATGATGAAAATGAAAAAGATAAAATAATTAAAAAAGAGTTTTCAAATAAAGGACAACCAACTTTAAGTCGATACAAGGGTTTAGGAGAAATGCCTGCTGATCAACTTAAATCAACAACTATGCATCCTGAAAAAAGAAAATTACTTAATATTAAAATTAATCAAGGTAAAAAAGAGTTGAAGGAAACAGAAAATTTATTTGAATCTTTGATGGGGAAAAAAGCAGAACATAGATACAAATTCATTCAAGAAAATGCTAACTTCACCGAACAAATTGATATTTAAAGATGAAAAAATATATACTCTCAATTGACCAAGGGACAACAAGTTCGAGAGTGGTTTTATACGATGATAAATTTAAAGTTAAAGATGTTTCACAAAAAGAGTTTACGCAATTTTTTCCTAATGATGGCTGGGTAGAACATGATGCTGAAGAAATTTGGAATGATGTTAAAAATCTAATTCAACAAATTATAAAAAAAAATAAACTCAAGTCATCAGAAATTACCTCAATTGGTATAGCGAACCAGAGGGAAACAACAGTCATGTGGAACAAAAAAACTGGTAAGCCTATTTATAAAGCAATTGTGTGGCAAGATAGGAGGACAGCTGATTATTGTAATAAACTTAAATTAAAAAACAAAGATAAATTCATACAGAAGATAACAGGATTAGTTGTGGACCCTTATTTCTCAGCAACTAAAATTAATTGGGTATTAAAGAATGCTCCTAAAAAAAATATTAAACAAATAAAAAACATTTTATTTGGAACTATTGATACATGGTTATTATGGAAACTGACTGAAGGTAGATCGCACTTTACTGATATTACAAATGCTTCAAGAACGATGATTTACGACGCAAAACGTGAAAAATGGTCACCTGAACTTTTAAAATTATTTGATATTAAAAAAACTATGTTACCACAAGTAAAAGAAAATTCATGCAATTTTGGATATACAAAATTATTTGGTAATGAAATTATAATAGGTGGAATGGCCGGGGATCAACAAGCTGCAGCTATTGGGCAAGCTTGCTTTAGTGCAGGGCAATCTAAAAGCACTTATGGAACTGGTTGTTTTTTACTAATGAACATTGGAGATAAATTCAAACCTTCTACCAACAAATTGTTAACTACCGTTGCTTTTAAAATAAATGGGGAAAAAATGTTTTGCTATGAGGGTAGTATTTTTGTAGCAGGTTCTGCTATTCAGTGGCTTCGGGATAATATGTTATTTTTTAAAAATTCAAAAGAAACAGATAAAATTTATTCTAAAGCAAATAAAAATGAAAAAGTAATTTTTATTCCAGCACTTACTGGACTAGGTGCTCCTCATTGGGAGCCAAAGACTAGAGGGGCTATCTTTGGATTAACAAGAAATACTTCACAAGCTGATATAATTAAAGCTACGCTTGATAGCCTTTCATTTCAAACTTTAGACTTAATAGAGTCAATGGAAAAAGATTCCAAAATTAAAATTTCTGAAATTAAAGTAGATGGTGGGATGATAAATAATAACAACTTTCTACAGAGCTTATCTAATGTAACACAGATCAAAATAATAAAACCAAAAAATATAGAAACAACTTCTCTTGGTGTTGCTTATTTAGCAGGAATTAATGCTGGGGTAATTAAAGACATTAATCAAATAAAAAAATTATGGAAAAAAAGTAAGGAAGCTAGACCAAAAATTGCTAAAAAAATAATTCAAAAAGAAATTATAACCTGGAAAAAAACTATTAAAAATTTAATTTCTCTTAATTCTTAATATCATTAATCCAATTAGATAACTCTATAGTGTGGGCATCGGCATTAATTAAATCCTTATATTTTTCTTTATTTCTTTTATCTTGTAGTTTTTTATAATTTAAAAAAAAATCACATTCTTCATCAAAATATTTTTTTTCAGAAAATATATTTTCTTTTAAAAGCAATTCCTCTCGCTGTTTCATTAGCCCCCCTATCCACTCTGGATTAAACTCAGGATGATATTGAACTGCCCATATATGCGAGTCTTTTATATTAAAATCTATAGACTGAACTAAACTTTTCTCATTTGAAGCTAATACATTAGCATTAGAGGGTAATCTTTCTGTGTCATCAAAATGCCAACAAAAGGCATCAAATGTTCTATTTTTTCCTTTATACATATTATGACTAAGACCTTTTTTGTTAATTGTAATTTCTTTTGCTACTACCGCTTCTAAACCCTGTGGATTTTTTCTAATTACTCCTCCTGCTGCGGTTACTAAAACCTGCAATCCCCAACAACTACCGAATATTTTATTTTTTTTTGTAAAAAGTGTTTTGGCTAGCTCAATCTGATTTATGATAGAGGGAGTCATGTCATATATGTTTAACAAACTACCAGTCCATACAACACCATCAAAGTCATCCAAACTGATACCATTAGGCAAATAAATGTCTTTAACTGATGGATGAATAATAGAAATATTTAAGATATCTTTTGATAGAGTTGCCAATATCTTTTTATAGTTCTCAAACTGAGTATCCATGCCCATTTCGGTATATCTATCAGAAGCTTCTTTTTCATTACCATCAACTATAAGAATATTCATATTAGCCCTTTATTTTTTTATAATATCATGAAATATGAAAAATTATGAAGATAAAATTGGGTATAGCCCCTATTGCATGGAGCAATGATGATATGCCTGAACTAGGTGGTGATACACCGATAGAACAATGCTTAGAAGAAGCCTCTCTTGCAGGTTTTACAGGCATTGAACTTGGAGGTAAATTTCCAAGAAACCCTGGTATTACAAATTTTTTACTAAATAAATATGATCTTAAAATGCCCGGTGGTTGGTATGGGGCATTCTTAAGAGGTAGATCAGCCAAAGATGAATGGGTCGCAATGCAAGATCATATAAACTTACTTAAATTGGTAAATGCCGATGTATTTGTATTTGCTGATGTCTCTGGATCTATTCAAGGTGATCAATCAAGAAAACTTTCTACTCGTCCCAATATGGAAAATGCAGAGTTTGTTGAGTATTGTAAAAAAATAAATGAAATCTCTAACCGACTAAATGATGAAGGAATCCCAATGTCTTACCATGAACACATGGGTACAATAATTCAAACAGAAAATGATATTGATAGGTTCATGGATAATACAAATGATAATACTTTCTTACTTTATGACACTGGTCATTTACTCTTTGCAAAAGCAAATTATGAAAGAGTATTAAAAAATTATGTTACAAAAATTAACCATGTGCACTGTAAAGATATAAGAAAAAATATTTTAGAAAAATCTCTTCAAAATGACCTTAGTTTTAGAGACTCTTTTTTAGATGGTGTTTTCACAGTTCCAGGAGATGGTTGTATTGATTATGAACCTTTATTTAAAATTTTATATGAAAATAATTACGGAAAATGGTTAATAATTGAAGCTGAGCAAGACCCTAAAAAGGCCAACCCCCTTGAATATGCCAAAATTGGACATAATTATCTATCAAACTGTTTAACTAAAATTAATTATAAACATTAAATTAATATTACTTCTATTTTTTATTCCATTTTTGGCTTTTTCTCATGAAATGATTGTTGCTGATATGACTTCCAATGAAATTATTAAACAAAGACAGGGTAATATGAGTAAAATTAAAGCTTTTTCTACCAAAATGTATCCATTAACTATGTCTGGAGAATTTGACGAAATTAATAAAATAAATAATGATTTATTGCATGTTGCAAAAGAATTTAAACTATTATTTCCTGAAGGCAGTCAAGGTGGCAAAGCCTCATCTTTAATTTGGGAAGATAGAGAAACTTTTAATCTTTATATTGATAATTTTATAAATTCTATTGAGAGTATTGGCATAAGTATAGAAAACGTAGATAGAGTTAGCCTAATAGAAAATTTTAATATTATGGCCTCTAATTGTGGAAACTGCCATAAAAAATTTAAAAACTAAGTTTGTGAAACTCTTAAGTGTGGATTGTATTTCCATTCTAAATATTTAATAAATTGTACCATTAGAAAATTTAAAAATAAATACAATATACCCGCAGCTATGAAAGCTTCTACAGGAGCAAAAGTTTTTGCCATAATTTTTCGAGCAATTCCTGTCATTTCCATATAAGTTGTTAAACTTACTAGAGAAGTGGCTTTGACCATTAAAATTAATTCATTACCATAAGAAGGTAAAGTTTTTCTAAGAGCTATTGGTATAATTAATTTTCTTAAAAGCATTAATTTATTAAAACCTAGGGCTTTCCCAGATTCTACCTGACTTTTGGTTACTGATTGTATTCCTCCTCTAAAAATCTCACTACCATAGGCCACAGTATTAATTGTTAAAGCTAACACACCACACCAGAATGGTTCTTTTAAAAGATACCAAAGAAAACTCTCACGAACAAATTTTATAGACCCTAGACCAAAATAAATTAGATATATTTGAACAAGCAAGGGCGTACCTCTTACTATAAATATATAACTCGCAATAGGCTTAGAAATTAATTTATTTGAAGATACTCTGCCCAAAGCAAAAACCAATGAAAACACAAAACCAATCGGTAAAGAAATAATTAAAAGAAGAAGAGTATTATCAAGTCCTGCAATTACTTCTATAAAATTTCTAAACAATAAAAATTGATTTAAGTTTTCAAAAAGGTTTTGCATTAATTATATCCCTTAGAATAATTTTGCTCTAGAAATTTAAAAAATTTTCCAGAGAAAGTGGTTAGAAATAAATATAAAAAAGCAGCAGTTATAAGAAATGTCAAAGGTGAATGCTCAACATTAGATGCAATCCTTGTTTGTCTCATTATCTCAACAAGTCCAGTTACTGAAATTAAAGAAGTATCTTTTAATGTAATTTGCCAAACATTTCCTATACCGGGTAAAGCGAATCTAATAATTTGAGGTCCCATGACTCTAAGAAGTATTTGAAATTTACTAAGACCTAAAGCTTTAGCAGCTTCTACTTGACCTTTATTGACAGATAAATAAGCTGCTCTAATTACCTCACTGGAGTAAGTCGCAGATATAAAAGCTATTGCAATCGTTCCAATAGTAAGAGCATTTAATTCAATATAACCATTATATCCAAAAAGTTTAGCAACACTCATTACTATAGAATTACCGCCAAAAAAAATTAAATAAATCACCAATAATTCAGGAACTCCTCTTACAACAGTTGTATAAAAATTGGCTATCAACCTTGCTATTCTATTTGTAATAAGTTTGGCCCATACAGTTACGATAGCTAGACATAAGCCTAGACCCATAGAAAGAATACTAACTGTGATAGTCATTAATGTTGCTAAGAGTAACTCATCCCCCCAACCCAGATCACCAAATACTAATTTTTCAAACTTAAACATTGTACCTAAGAGATTTTTTAATCTTTAGACCATCCATAGTTTTAATATCTGATAAAATACTTTTATCTTTTCTAATATTATCTAATCCCGCTAAGTGAATTAATGCGATTGAATGGTTTGGCAAATATGGTTCAACAAATAGATTATTTTCAGAGTCAAATTTAGGCATATGAAATTCACACATCCAGTTACAATAAGCTGGCAAAAACTCTGCTGGAAGATCATCTTCGTATATGCTCAATGCTAACGCTACTTGATCAGTTCCAAAAATTCTTCCTTTTTTTGCAGAAAGTTGAACATTTTTTTGAAAACATTTCCATATTTTATCATTATTATTTATTGCAAATGCCCCTGCATTTAGCGTTGAGTGAAAGGCATATTTTCTGCCCAATTTTTTTGAAACTGACCTGCTAATATTTTTATAATTAATAGTTTTAATTTTTTTTGGAAAACCAAATAACCATTCCACATTAGCATTTTTTTTATATGCACGATCAGATTGTGGAACAATAGTTAAGTTATTATTCAAAGCCCCTTTTTCATAAAGCATAAAACTATTAACATCATTCAACCACATGTCTGCATCAAGCCAAATATATACTTTATAATCTTCAAAATAATCAGGCAAAAAAGCTCTTGCAACTTGTGTTTTAAGATTCTCTCTTCCTAATATTTTATAATTAGGTACAGAAACATTCCATTCTGCCTTATTAATCAAAACATTATTATCTCTAAAAAAATTAATTTGCTCTTGATCTAATCCCGTATCTAAAACTGCAAAATCATATTCATTTAATAAACCTGAAT